>JAEEGJ010005561.1_pt1 | contig 39374 bp, 33 predicted proteins | sample 8958761 | NCBI WGS metagenome assembly JAEEGJ01 (sample SAMN16246546, study PRJNA631951) | gut metagenome | biome: gut microbiome; feature: rumen; material: RS-attached | host: Bos | place: Iran: Karaj | collected 2018-10 | reverse complement strand
GACTTTCGTATGAGTATAGGAATGTGGTGTTAGATGCCCGTTATTACTTTGGTCTGACCAAGATAGACAAGACTGCCAATCCAGATGACTGCCGCAACCGCTACTTCAGTTTCACGTTGGGCTACAGGTTCCATTTGTGAAAAGCGACGATCAAACCCTGTTCTCTCTATTGTTCATCAGCCGTCAGCGGTCCGAACTACAGCGGTGCGTTTCATTTTCGAGACGGGGCTAATGCAACTTTGGAGTACGAATATGACCAGAACGGCAATATGACGAAAGATTTGAATAAGAATATTTCGTCAATTCAATATAATTTGCTAAATTTGCCGTCGAATATCAGTTATTCGAATGGCAGGAGTGCCACGTATGTCTATGGGGCAGACGGGAAGAAACTTCACGTGGGTTATACTGTCCCTGGCTCTGCATCCACAACTGCGGACTATTGCGGAGGAAAGATATACGAGAACAATGTACTGAAACAGATTCTCATCGACTGTGGCTACATCACGTTCAGTGGCACTACACCGCAGTACCACTTCTACCTGCAGGACCACCTTGGCAACAACCGTGTGGTAGTCAGCGCAGGCGGCACGGTGGAACAGGTGAACCACTACTATCCTTACGGTGGTCTGATGGGCGAGAGCACCAGCGGTGACCTTCAGCGCTTCAAGTACAACGGCAAGGAGCTGGACCGCATGCACGGTCTGGACTGGTTGGACTATGGTGCAAGACACTTTGATGGGGCGAGGGGACAGTGGAACGGAGTGGACAGGTTGGCGGAGAAATATCCTTATCTGAGCCCTTATCATTTTGGTAAGGATAATCCTCTAAGATACAAAGACCTTGATGGCAATGATAATTTTGACGTTGTTGTCGGCTGGGGTATTGGTCTTGTTACAAACATCATCCCTGGGACAAGCGGACTGAGGGATGAGTACATTCCCAATGATGCAACAGACTACAACAATGCCTTGCAAGGAGCGGATAACGCCGCCATGGCAATCGGTGGAATGGCAAATGACGCAGGTAACGGGATGATGGCAGGAGGAGCAGCGATTGCCGCTACTGGCGCAGTCTCTGTTGTCGCATCTGGTGGAACGGCTGCTATGGGTGGAGTAACTGCTGTTGGAGTGGGAAAGGTGACTACAATAGGAGGTGTTTTGCTAAAGGGCCTTGGCGTTATGATGCAGATGAATGCTGCAAATAACAAAGGTGAAGGGTATGAGAAAGGAAAGAATGGAACACAAACGAATAGCAAAACTATTTGGAAAAGTAAGGGTAAAGATAATGCTAGAATTGATGTTGAAAATCCCAACCCTTCAAAGAGAAAAGGACAAATTCATTATCAAAAAGGGGCTAAAAAATATATATATGATTCTAAGAAAAAAGAATTCAAAGGAGCGCCGAATAGCGTAAATAAACTTCTGGAAGATGATGAAGTAAAGAGAGCCGTCAAAAAAGGTGAAAAATATTTAAATGAATTATGATAATAATAAACGATAAAATGTTTAACATTATACGAAAAGAGTCTAATAATTCTAGATATTTACCAAAAGGGCTTAATCGTATTTTAAGAGATGGTGTATCTCTACATAATGATTGTCTAGTTTTAGATTATTTTTGGAAAGCTAATCAGCATTTATTGGAACAGGAGTTTCAAGATAAAACCCATTATGAATGTTTTATAAACGGATTTCATCTGAATGACTTTTGCAAATTGAATGCGGCTAAATATTTATTTGTATTCATAAAAAAATTAGTAAATTTAATTAAAGATAGCAATTCTTCTTATAGATTTTCAATAATGATTACAATAAATCATCAAGATGTACATTTAACTTTTCATGTAAAGCATCAAAACGAACCAGAATGGTTTGAATTGGAGCAAATCGATAAAAGTAATGATGCTATGATGATAATAAAATTTGAGAAGGGAACGGTCTGCCGGGAAAACTGGGGACTCTAACTTTGCGCTCAGATAGAAGAAAAACGGGGGACTCAAAAGACGGTTTTTGCTTTGGCAAGCGACTTAGCCGATGACTGAAAGATCCACTTTCCTGCCCAATCATTTTGTAGATTGAATAAAAGACGTAAATAAACACTATTTAAACAAACAAGATGAAACATATATTATCCATTATTATACTAACTCTGACAGGTTTACAGAGCCATGCCCAAAACATTACGGGTAGTCATGCCTATCGCATTGGTGACAAAATTACCAAGCAGGTGGTGGAGTATGCTCCCGACGAGGTGTCCTTTGCCAATATGGTGTGGGACCTCCGCGAGTTGTCTGACCTTGACAAGAAGCATGAGGTCAGCTATTTAGATGTCTTTGGAAAGGACAACCTGTTGGCGGGGGTGGAGGACAACACCCTCCACTACTATGAGCACCGGAACGACTCATTGCTGCTATGGGGCTACGAGAACAACCTGGCGAAGTCGGTGTACGACCGTCCTATACTCCTGCTGAAGACCCCGCTGGTGTATGGCAGCCGGCATGTCGGGCTGTTCCACGGCCGGATGGCATATTGCGAACGGGTGTTCTCACGGGTGTTCGGTGAGTACATGGTCAAGGTTGACGGCACGGGTATGATGCTGCTGTCTGGCGGTGACACGCTGCGCCATGTGAGCCGTGTGCACCTCCGTGAGGTGACGGTGAGCCGTCCCTGTCCACAGATTTCCACGGACAAGGCACTCAAGGCATATACGGACAGCCTGCCTTTCACTAATGACAGCATCAGGGCAGGTCTTTTAGGTGACAGCCTGCGTACAGTGACGGACACCTACCGCTGGTATGCCCTAGGCTACCGCTATCCGATTCTGGAGACCATCAGGACGGAGACACAGGGCTGCAAGCCGGTAACCGCTGCCTATTACTGCCCTCCCGAGGAACAGCAGACCCTGTATGACGATGAGAACGAGCAGGTGCGCAAGCAACTTGCCGACCTCGACCGCCAGAATGCAGGCACTGGGAATAATGGTGACGGCAACGGACAGGGCGACACACAGCCCTCCGCGCTGTCACGCTGTGATGTGAGTGTCAGCGGCCAGACTATAACCATCGATTATGACCTGAGTGAGGGTGCCACGGTGAAGGGCCTTGTCTGCAACGTGTCGGGCATGGTGTTCCGCCAGCAGTCCCAGACCCACGCTCCCGGCGAGCACTACCGAATGCAACTCGACTGCACGGGTCTCCGCCGTGGCGAGTATGTTCTCTACCTGAATGTCAACGGCCAGGTGACTGGCATTACGGTTAGCCTGTAAATAAATCGTGTAAAATTTGTTTATACAAACAAAGATGTTTATATTTGCGGAGAAAATATACCAATACCAAAAGAAAAGATGAAGCAATTGGTTTTGTTGTTTCTTTTCCTGCTGTCATGCAGTAACAGTGGATTTGCCCAGAATGCCATTGTCGAAGAGGCGTTGACAGAGGTCAGATGTGAGAGTAACACACACATGACGACTCACTATAAAGAGACGATAACTATTCTCAACGAGCAGGGAGCGCATCATGCCTTTTTCGTCTGTTCCTGTAGTAAGAAAGATTACATGACCTCTTTCCGAGGACAAGTGACAGATCAGACAGGAAAGGTCATTCGCAAGATCAAGGAGAGCGAACTTGAGCGTACGGAGTATTCCCCGTATCTGGCAGTTGACGACTACAAGATGTATCTTGACTATACGCCGCCGGTCTATCCCGTTACCATCACTTATGAATGGACCATTGACAGTCGTGACAACCTGATTACATTCCCATGTTTCTGTCCGCAGACAGACTATGACGTAAGTGTCAGAAAGGCTACCTACAGCCTGAAAGCTCCTAAAAGTATGACCATCCTCCATGCCGAACAGAATATCGACAATGAGGTGAGCGTCAGTGAATACGCTAAGGGTATGCTGCTCATCACGCTTACTCTGAACGACCTGCCCATGTTGAAAAGGGAGCCGTATACCCGTCCGCTACGGGAAAGGATACCATTGGCAAGGTTTGCTCCGGCCGACTTTGCCTATTACGGTACTCAAGGCAGTCAGCGCAATTGGAAAGACTACGGACAGTGGAACTACAACCTTATCCGGGGACTTGACATCCTGCCCAAGACCGTATGTCAGGAACTGCACTTGCTGACGGATTCGCTAAAGACCGACAGGGAGAAGGTGGAGGCCCTCTACCGGCGGTTGGGGACGACCACTCGCTATGTTGCCATCCTTTTGGGCATTGGAGGACTGCAGCCAGCTTCTGCCACCACTGTCTGCAAAAATGGATTCGGTGATTGCAAAGGGCTGTCAAACTATATGCATGCCATGTTGAAAGAGGTGGGTATCCCTTCCAACTATACCATTATCAGCACTACTAACCGAAGGTTCATGAAAGACTTCACTGGTACAGACCAGATGAACCATGTTATTCTGCAAGTACCCCTCCAGAACGATACCCTTTGGTTGGAATGTACTAACCCGCAGTTGCCTATGGGTTATGTGCATAAGGATATTGCCGGGCACGATGCTGTTGAGATTAGTGAACAGGGAGGGCGCCTCGTGCAGTTACCTATTTATGCCGACAGCACAAATCTGATGCGCAGCAAAGTGGATATCAGTCTTACCCAGGACGGGACAGCCAATCTGAAGGTGTTACAAGAAACTTTCAACCAACAGTATGAAGACCGCATCCGCTTTTTAAGGATGGACGGGAAAGAACGTCAGAAGACACTCCCGCTGATAGTGGATGCGCCGCTGACAGAAATTCACAAAATAGACATTCAGGAGGATGGTGCTAAGATATCACTTGATACAGAGATCAGAAGCGAGAAATATGCCACCAAGACAGGACGGCGGCTCTTTGTCCCGATTTGTCCTCTTCATCATGGTTATTCCATACCTCATGCCACGACAGAACGGAAAGAAGACATCTGGCTGGAGACTGGGTTCCTAGACGAGGACAACATCACGCTGACCATTCCAGAAGGATACGGCATTGAGGCATACCCTAGGGAGGTAAGCATAGAGCAGCCTTTTGCATCATTCTCCTTCTCCCTGCAAGTGGACGGTAGGGTGATTCGTGTAAAAAACCGCCTGTTGATGAGGTCGGGAGTCTTTGACAAGTCACTTTTCCCCCCATTCACGGATTTCTTGCGTACAATTAACAATATATACAATCAGAAAATCGTACTTAAAAAAATATAACTATGAAAAAAGCACTCTTTCTAATGGTTTTTCTGGCACTTTGTTGCACAACGTTCAAGGCTCAGAACCTGAAGTTCGGTAAACCTACTGACGAAGAAATGACAATGACCGTCTATCAAGACGATCCGGACGCTGCTGCTGTCGTGCTCTGTCAGCTGACTAATGTCAGCTACACGATGGACTTCTACAACTTCTTGGTCGACTATGAGGTCAAGACACGTATCAAGATACTGAAAGACGAGGGCAAGGAATTTGCCAACATCAGCATTCCCTATATCGACAACGAGAGCAGGGAAAACGCCCAGGAGGAGTTTGAAAATTTCAAGGCGACGGCCTACAATCTGGAGAACGGCAAGGTGAAGAAGTCAAGAATAGGCAAGGAACAGCTGTTTACAGAACGTATTGACGAGGATTGGAAACTGGCCAAAGCGGCCGTGCCGCAAGTGAAAGCAGGTACCGTCATCGAATACGAATACAAGTTGCACAGCAACGTGTTCTACCACATCCACGATTGGACGGCCCAGAGCGAGATACCTGTGGCTTTTGCCAACTATAAACTGGAGATTCCCGTCATCTTCATCTATAATGTGGAGAAAACGGGCTTGCAGCAATTGCAAAGCAATGTGGTCAGCGGTGCACTGCCATTCAAAGTCGACAATGACAATTTCGCCCAGCCGCACAGCTGCAGCACCAATATCTATAACTGTACTGCACGCAACTTGAAAGGCCTGAAGAAAGACAGATTCGTGTGGAACATGGGCGATTACGCTACCAAGGTCACCGCCGAATTGCAGCGCATCAACCTGCCGGACGGAAGTCACCGCGATATGAAGAAGAAATGGGAGCAGATTGACGATATCCTGTTCGACCATCCCGACTTCGGTGTCAATCTCTATAAAAACAGCAGATACCGTGAGGAATTGGCCGCCAGCGGTATCAACGACATCACCGACCTGAAAGAGAAGGTTGCTGCCGTCTACAAGTTCTTGCGCCAGCGACTGGCCTGGAACGGTGAGTATGAACTGCTGACGAAGACGGCGTCGGAGGTGGTTAAGAAGGGCAATGGGTCGAATGCCGACTTGAACATGATGCTTATCAATATGCTTAACGACGTCGGTGTAAAGGCCTATCCCGTAGTGATGAGTACTCGTAAACACGGAAGACTGCCCCAGACCTATCCGTCGCTGAACAAGCTGAACACCTTTATCGTCGCCGTTCCCAACGGCAGTTCGTGGATATATCTGGATGCCTCGTCGGTCGACGGCTACCTGAATGTACTGCCTGCCAATCTGTATGTAGAAAAGGCACGAATCATCCAGAAAGGCAAAGCTGGCCAGTGGGTCAATCTACAGACAATAGGAGAAGGCAAGACACAGATGACTGTTAAGGCAACGCTCTCACCTGACGGAGAGATGAAAGGTGAGTTGAGTACGTTCTATTCGGGCAATGCCGCAGCTGATGAGCGGAAAGCCTTCCGGGAAGCCGCTGACAGTGCCGCCTTCATTGCAAAGAAAGCCACTGATAATGGCATAAAGATTACACAATGCAAGATAGAGGGATATCGGGACTTTATTCCTCAGGTTACGGAAGTCATTGATTTCACGAAGCAGGGTGATACTACTGAAGACCATATCTACATCAATCCGTTTATTGGAATACCCATCACCAATAACCCCTTTACAGAAAAAGAACGTCTGCAGCCCGTGGAGTTCCCCTATAAAGAAACCTTCGGTATGACTCTCCAGCTTACACTGCCAGAAGGTTGGCAATTGGAGGAGAAACCGGAGAACATCAGGATTACTGCTGCGGACAAAAGTATGGCTGGACATATCCTATATGAGTCTGTCGGCGAAAATGTGGTCAACATTACCTACCAGTTCCGCCTCAACAAAGTATGCTATGAGAATAGTCAGTACGATATGCTGAAACAGCTCTTCGAACACTTCGCCAATCGTAGCAAGGATATGTTGGTTATCAAGAAGAAGTAAACACTGTCTTGCTCATACCTTGCTCATAGGCATCTCATAGGTTGCTCATAGGCATCTCATAGGTTGCTCATAGGCATCTCATAGGATACTCTATCCTTTCTCTGACCCCAGGGGTCTGATTTGACTATGATTAAAGCGTTTGTAGAATTGGGGTAGAGAACGTAGGGGGATTAATATAACGCAAAAAATCTCTTGCGCATTCGCCTGAAAGTTTGTAACCAATGAGACCTGAGACTTTAGGGGCTCTTGAGACCGCTTAGGCTTGAAAAGATGTGGCATTGTCATTGGTAGATCAGGGTAGATTAGGGGTGCCCAGGCTTTGGAATCCCATTTAAGTAACCTGTAATACGGAAAGTGTAAAAAGTGTACTTGTAAGATTTGGCTGATGGAGAATATGTTCGTATTTTTGCAAAGAAAATAAACATAATATGATGAAGAAACTATTTTTATTGGCAGCATTCGTTAGCTGTATGGCAGGCGTGAACGCACAGAATCCGAAGGGAAAGTTTTCCATCAAACCGATGGCGGGTATCAACGTGACAGGGCTGAGCGGTGGTATCAGTGACATGTATCACTATAAGGTACGCTTCACGGCAGGTGTGGAGGCAGAGTATGGCGTGAATGACTGGCTGGGCGTGTCGTTGGGTGCCGTCTATTCGCAGCAGGGTGCCAAGGTGGATGGTGCCGTGAAAGTTCTATCTGCACTGGATGACGGGACAACCTATCTGAATCGTGTACAGATGAATGGTAAACTGCATTGTGAGTACATCAATATCCCTCTGTTGGCGAATTTCTACATCCCGGGCGTGAAGGGGCTTGCCGTCAAGGCTGGCGTGCAGTTGGGACTGCTCGTGGGTAGTAAGATGGAGGCGGTCTATTATACAGTCTCAGTTCCATACACCGAATCTTCAGAATTCACCATTGGTTCATCAGAAGAAACACATGATTCACCTGTATTTTCAAGAGTTGAAGGAAACGTTTCTGATGTCTGCAAGTCTGTCGATTTCGGCATTCCCGTTGGACTTTCGTATGAGTATAGGAATGTGGTGTTAGATGCCCGTTATTACTTTGGTCTGACCAAGATAGACAAGACTGCCAATCCAGATGACTGCCGCAACCGCTACTTCAGTTTCACGTTGGGCTACAGATTCCATTTGTGAAAAGCGCCGATCAAACCCTGTCCCCGCGATTGAAATAAAAAATAGATTTCAAATGAAAAGGATCATAATAATTTCGCTTTTGTTTAGTCTCGTCACCGTTTGTGAGGCACAAAGTAGGTATTGCATGACATACGAGGATTTCGTTAAGGGGATATGGGTGACGGTGGACACTTTCAGTGTCACCAAACTCTATGGTATAGGAGGCAATAACTATAAGGTTAGGTCGAAAGAAAAAGATGTAAAGAATGCTTTTGTCATAGCACAAGACGATTCTATGTATGTGAACTGCCGTCATTTGAGATATCAAAAGACGAAATTCGGCAGTGGATACGTAAAAGCCTGGAAGATAGGGACTCGTAGTGTGTTGTTTGTTAATAAGCTGATAGGACAGGAGGCTCGAAAAGAACAAGCGATGGCTGGTGTCTTGTTTGGAATAATTGGTTCTGCGGTTGTGGCTAATGAAGCAAAGAAGTGCCAAGTATGCTACGTCATTTCCTCGGGGGCTGACGAGAAAGGAAGAATCGATATCCGACTCATAGATGACGATCTCATCAAACAGATGTTGGACGAACAGGCTCCCTCATTACTAAAAGAGTATTTTGCAGAGAGTGATTGGAAAAAACGAATCGGTGCTTCACGTGTTTTTCCTATTTTGGAGAAATCCGGATTGATAAGAATTAATTGAAATCACCTATTAAAACGACCAAATAACGTAGGGAAAGGCACTATCACGAGGCGATAGGCTCATAAAAGTTTGCGTTCGCTGCTCTAAAATTTGACCCATTGGGCGAATTTTTTCACGACTCAGCAAACGAAATACAAGCATTTCTTTGCGTTCGCTGCTCTAAAATTTGGAAGTTCCGGAAATTATATCTAAATTTGCACGAAAAAGAATATCAGTATGGAAGAAGACGACGTAATGATAGCAGCAGAACCAGCCGCAGCCTTGTTGAGTGAGGAGGTGAGAAGGAGTGGTATTCTTAGTCAGGTAATGAAGCTGAGTCAGCCTGACAAGGTGGCTCTGATAGCATATCTGAAGAAAAGTATGGAAACGGAGGAACCTTTCAAGACTGATGAGTTTGGCAGAATCAAACTGACTAGGGAAATGAGAGATGCTGCAATGAAAGCAGAGCGTGACTATGAGGATGGTAAATGCCTTTCTGAGGCTGATTTTAAGGAAAGATTTGCTAAATGGCTTTAGAAATCAGCTATAGTCCTCAGTTTTTTGATAGTCTGGAGGGGATTCTCAATTATTTTGATGAACGTAATAGAAGTAACAACTTCAGCAAGAAATTGCTGAAGATGATTCACAAGCAGATAAAGCTTGCCTCTTCCATGCCAGAGATAGGGCGTCTCACGGACTTTCCTGGTGTAAGGATATTGTTTGTAGAGCGTTTTGCCATCGATTATCAGATAAGGGACGATGTGATTCTGATAATTGACATTTACTCTTGTCAGACAGATCCTAATGTCAGGGCCTTTAAAAAACAATGACAAGGACTGCAAGGGGAACGGCTAAAATCGCCATTTCTGTATACCCTGTCACCTTTGCCTCATTCAGATAGTCTCCATGGCTCATTGAGACTATCCCTATGACTCATTCAGATAATCTCTATACCCCCTAAGGGATTATCTGAATGACTGAAAGAGATTATCTGAATGACTCTTAATACGCAGGGCTATCTGCCATCCGTCGTTGTCCTTACCAGTCTAACTTCGTAGATTTCTCCGATTTGCTTGTGAGGCTTGGCCACGAACTTGACGCGTACCTGTTGTTTGCCTTTCAGTAACTCGGCGGGAATGGGATAGGTCTCGTACTTAAACTCAGAGATGCGGTACTTGCCGGTATTGTTGACTTCCTTTACCAGCACATTGTCGACGAGGATGTCGAACTCATGGCTCTTCCATTCGCCTACGCCCCAGTACTTGAGTCGCAGGCTGAGGTCCGTCTGACCGCCGGTCTGCATCAGGTAGCTGAAGTAATGACCATCGCGGGCATCACGGTAGAAGACGTCGTTGGTGTTGCCCACAAACGACTCGTCGGTCTCCATGAAGTGGTCGCTCTCGGGTTGTTGCTCACCGGGTTGTACCTTGTCGGTGGTGCGGACTTCGAGTGCCTGTCGCTCCTGCTCCTGACGGGCGAGGTTGTCGAGATAGCCCTTGTAGTTGTCTTCGGAGAGGGCGAGCCAGTACATCATATACCGTGAGTCGTGGAGTTCGAAGAAAGGCATTAGTTCATTGCGGATCTCGTTGACCATCTTCGTGGAGATGGTGAAGTGCAGCGGCTTGCCGGCTATGGGTTGCAACTGGTTGGCAATGTCCTCAATACTATTATTAATAAGGATAGGAGCCTGGTCGATGGGTAGTTTCTTGCCACTGGCCAACTGTCCGAAGCGGCTGTCGTCGGCTATCAGCATGGCGAGGTCTTCTGTGCCTGTCTTCATGGCTAGCATGATGGGACCGTGCATCAGGGCAATATACTGCGAGAGGTTGGGCATGTAGCGCACGCTGTTGTGCATGGGGAACGTGATGTCCACGACGTCGCCCTTCTTCCACTGGCGGTCGATGGCTACGTAAGACGACGGACCGGTGATGATGCTGACGGGCTGGCCGTTGACCTTGACAGAGAACTGACCGGGCTTGACCCAGCCGGGATAGCGCACCTGCAGGGCGAAGTGACCCTTGCCCTGGGTGACGGTTATGCGCGAGGTCTCGGCATAAGGGAACTGCGTCTCCTGACGCAGTTGGATGCCCTTTTCTTTCCAGTTCAGCTCAGATGCCACAAAGAGGTTTACAAACAGCGCATCACCTTTGTGAGTGTAGACGAACTGTCCGTATTTGCCGTGGTTCTCCATACCTGTACCCACGCAGCACCACATGGCCTCGTTGGGTGCAGAGTAGTTGCGGTAGTGACGGGGGCGGGCTGAGGTGAAGTAGACATAGCCGCCATGCTGGGGATGCTGGGTGGAGAGGATATGGTTGAACGTTGCCAACTCGTAGAAATCGGCATAGCGGGCCTCGGGGTTACGGCGGTGCAGGTCCTCGGTCAGCTTCAGCATGTTGTTGGTGTTGCAACTCTCAGGACCGTCGATGTCCTCCACGAAGTCCTTGCAGGCCTCTTTGCTGGGGAAGTGCTCGCGGCGGCTGTTGCCACCGAAGGCCAGTGAACGCTCGCCCGTCACGATATCCCAGAAATAGGCACCTGCCGTATGGTAAGCCTCGTCGCCTGAGAGTTCGGCGATACGCTCGAAGCCCACCACCTTGGGCACCTGTGTATTGGCATGCATGTTGTCGAGACAGTCGCGACGTGCCATCAGCGGATTAAGCAGTCGGTGGTGTGAGAACCGGCGAGCCACGTCGAGGTATTTCTGTTCGCCCGTGATGGCGTAGGCATCAGCCAGTACCTCGTTCATGCCACCGTGCTCGGTATCGAGGATGCGTTCCATCTGGGCATCCGAGAGACCTGCCGTCAGGTTGATGGCCCAGTCGCAGAATCCCAGGAAGAGTTGCTTGGCCTGTTCGTTGCCGCAGTAGAGCCAGGCATCGCGCAGACCCGCATACATCTTATGTATATTATAAAAAGGTACCCATGCGCCAAAGTAAGCTCCGAAGTCGCCTTTCTTGAAGTTGCCCCACACGCGGTCGCTGCCAGGCACGCCACCTACGTAACCCTTTCCCCATTCAGGATGGTTCTTGGCATTGGCATCGGCACAGCGTTGCAGTTCGCTAATCCAGTATTCCATGCGCTGGCGGCACTCTTCATTGCCTGTAGCGGCATTGATGGCCATAGCGGTCAGGTAGTGTCCTCCCACGTGTCCGTCCAGTCCGTCCCAGTTGCGATATGATGTGCCTTTGGGTGTCAGTCCAGCCTCCTTCAGGTAAGGTGCCAACAGCCGGTCGTTGTCGTATTTGAGCAACGTCTGGATATTCAAGTCGCGGGCTTTTTTCAGGGGTCCGTCCAGAAGTGTCACATTACCGAGTGGGAATTCATCGGCATAGAGTTTGTCTTGTGCCTTCGCCATTGTGCTGAAGACAAATAATGCGGAAAGGATAAGGATTCTGTTCATTGTTTTGATGGTTCTTTTATATTCATGACGACAAAGATACGGATTCGTGCGCAAAAAAACAAAAGAAAAAGATTTTTTTTCTTTGTGTTCAAAATGAAATGCACTATCTTTGAACTGATAGCCGAAGATAGGCTGCACTTCGGAAATGAAAATAAAATCTGATTTTATTTTGCATTTCGCTCAGTATGCACTATCTTTGTCGCTAAAATAACTAAAACGGGAAATGAGGATTATTGTTTCTGATGAGATAGAGTCTGTATGTCCGGGATTCGTCGGGGCATGTGTAGAGGCGGAAGTGGAGAATTCACCTTTCTCACAGGCATTATGGGATGAGATTCATGAGACAGGCGAGCGTTACCGCAGGGAATTGACGACGGAGTCGTTGAAGGAACTAAGTGGTATTGCTGCTACTCGACGGGTGTATAAGGCTTGCGGGAAGGATCCCTCGCGCTATCGTCCTGCTTCGGAGGCTTTGATACGCCGGATGTTGCAGGGCAAGGAATTGTATCAGATCGATACGTTGGTGGACCTTATCAACCTGGCTTCTATCGCCTTCGGTTACAGTATAGGCGGCTTTGATGCGGATAAGTTCGTGGGTGACACGCTGACGCTGGGTGTCGGCAGGGAAGGAGAGCCGTATGAGGGTATCGGACGAGGTATGATCAATATCCACGGACTACCCGTCTATCGTGATGCCGAAGGCGGGGTGGGTACTCCGACCAGTGACCATGAGCGTACGAAGATAACCCTGGATACCCGTCATCTGTTGGTGCTGATTAACGGCTACGACGGTCAGGAAGAGCGTGTGGCGGAGAATGCCCGATTTATTCAGGAACTGTTACGCAAGTATGCCCATAGTGACGGAGGGGATTATTTCATTTACCGATAACAGGAGAAAGGGTATGAAGCATGTAATTTCCCGTTTTCTGGTATGGCTGAGCCGACTTCATCATTGTCGTGGCTTTGGCATTCAGTCGCCGACAGACTATGCCTTTGTCCGTTATGTGATCAACGAGCACTGGCCATATTATGCCTATACGCAGCTTAAAGGCTTGGCGAATGATTGGCAGAAACGGAAACTGGGACTTCTTTATTTCCGTCTGGCAAACTGGAGACAGCCGTCTGTGATGGAGCGGGATGAGTATGAGCCTTATTGGAAAGCGGGCTGTCGGAAAACTTGTTTTGTGGAGCATCCCCAATCGCTAGAGCTTGCAAGAATTGATGTGACAGCGTGTGATGACATGACACCTATATATAATAAGGCAAACAGCCAGTCTGTCCTGGTGGTTGAGAAGATCTACCGGAATTGGGATTGTTGGCATCAGATAGAACGGAGTACGATGACGGGTGTTACCTTTGACTTATACTATTGCGGCATCGTATTCTTTGACAAGAAACGACATAAGATGAATTATAAAGTGAATTTCTAAATACTAACCGACAATGAAAAAAATTACCAAAGTATATACCCGGCGTGGGGATGAGGGCAAAACCTCATTGGTGGGAGGACAGCGAGTCAGTAAGGCAAGTATCCGTCTGGAGTCTTATGGCACAGTGGATGAGCTGAGTGCACAACTTGGACTGCTTGCCGCCTTGTTGCCGGATGGTGATGACAAGGATACGGTAATACGCATCCAGAACAGTCTGTTTAATGTCTGTACCAATCTCGCTACCGATCAGGACCAGACACCGTTGTATCCTTCGGCTCATCTCCCGGAAGGTGAGATAGCACGTTTGGAACAGGAGGTGGACGCCATCATGGGGATGCTTCCCGAGAAACAGGGCTTTGTGTTGCCGGGTGGAACCAAGGAAGCTGCCCAGGCACATGTCTGCCGTACGGTCTGTCGTCGTGCTGAAAGACGTATTGTAGAGTTGGCTTCAACAGCGACTGTATCACCGGAAGTGCTCCAATACGTGAACCGTTTAAGTGATTATTTGTTTGTTTTGGCTAAGAAGTTGAATTTTATTGCCGGACAGAGTGAAAAATTATGGCAGAATGCTTGTGATTAAGAAAAAAAATATTACTTTTGCGGTCGAATTTAAAAACCTATTCATAAATAGTTAATTGTAAATCTGTAAATCGTAATAAAATTATGTATTGGACACTTGAATTAGCATCAAAGCTTGAAGACGCTCCCTGGCCAGCTACCAAGGACGAACTTATAGATTATGCCATCCGCTCAGGCGCACCGCTTGAGGTGTTGGAAAACTTGCAGGAAATAGAAGACGAGGGCGATGTCTATGAAAGCATCGAGGATATCTGGCCTGACTATCCTACGAAAGAAGACTTCCTGTTCAACGAGGATGAGTATTAGGAAGAAGCAAGCGATGTAACATCTGCTACATCGCTTGTTTTTATTTTTTTAGCTATTAACCGAAACAAGATGAAGACGGACATACAGATTGCACGGGAATGTGAGCTGAAGCCGATTGGCGACATTGCTGCACAGTTGGGAATTGCTCCAGAGGACATAGAGCCCTATGGACGTTATATGGCGAAGGTGCCGGTATCACTCATTGACGAGAAGAACGTCAAGAAGAGCAGACTGATTCTGGTGACGGCTATCAGTCCGACGAAGGCTGGCATTGGTAAGACCACTGTCAGCATTGGTCTGACGTTGGGCTTGAACAAGATTGGCAAGAAGGCTGCCGTGGCCCTGCGTGAACCGTCGTTAGGTCCGTGTTTCGGTATCAAGGGTGGTGCTGCCGGTGGTGGCTATGCTCAGGTGCTGCCGATGGAGAAAATCAATTTGCACTTCACGGGCGACTTTCATGCCGTGACTTCCGCACATAATACCATCAGCGCGCTGTTGGATAACTATATCTACCAGCACCGTAAGGAAGGTTTTTCTTTGCGTGAGATCTACTGGAAGCGCGTGCTCGACGTGAACGACCGGGCGCTGCGTAACGTGGTGACGGGTCTGAGAGGTGACGGTGTGGTGAATGAGACAGGCTTCGACATCACCCCCGCCTCGGAACTGATGGCCATCCTTTGTCTGGCGACGAGTGAGGAAGACCTGCAACGACGCATCGAGAACATCGTGCTGGGCGTCACCTCCGACGGCAAGTTGTTTAAGGTGAAAGACCTCGGCGTGGCCGGAGCCATCACCGTGCTGCTCAGGGATGCTCTGAACCCGAACCTCGTGCAGACGACAGAGCACACACCCGCCTTCATCCACGGCGGACCGTTTGCCAACATCGCCCACGGCTGTTCGAGTGTGGTGGCCACGAAGATGGCCATGAGCTACAGCGACTATGTGGTGACAGAGGCTGGTTTCGGTGCTGACCTCGGCGCAGAGAAGTTCTTCGATATCAAGTGCCGCAAGGCCGGACTGCAACCGCGACTGGTGGTCATCGTTGCCACCACGCAGGGTCTGAAGATGCACGGCGGCGTGGATCTCGACCACATCAAAGAACCGAACGCCAAGGGACTGACCGAGGGTCTGAAGAACCTGAACCGCCACATCCGCAACATGCAAGGTTTCGGACAGCCAGTGGTAGTGACCCTCAACCGCCACGATACGGACCTGGAGGAGGAAATCGCCATTGTGCGCAAGAACTGTGAGGACTTGCAGGTGGGCTTTGCCGTCAACGAAGCCTTCCTGAAGGGTGGCGAGGGTGCCATTGAACTGGCGCAGACCGTGGTTGAGACCATCGATAAGCAGCAACCCCTGCCCATCCGCTTCACTTATAAGGAGACTGACCGTCTGGAGGACAAGATAGAGAAGGTGTGCAAGAGTATCTACGGTGCATCGGCCGTGGAATACGGTAAGACAGTGACGAAGAAGCTGGAATCGCTGCGCAAATCGTTTACCGACGAAGACGGCGCCATTGCCCGTTATCCCGTCTGCATTGCCAAGACGCAGTTCTCCTTCTCGGCCGACTCCACCCGTTATGGTTCGCCAGAGGGATTTACCATCCGCATCCGCGACGTCATCCTGAACTGCGGCTCGGAGATGATCGTGGCCATTGCCGGTGACATGCTCCGTATGCCGGGACTGCCCAAGAGTCCGCAGGCCGAGCGCATCACTATCGTGAATGGCGAGATAGAAGGACTCTCCTGATGCCTCGTTTACAATAATCTAAGTATTTGAGCGTTATATATTCGTGAAAAAATGTTTTCTGATAGTAACGCTGCAAGTATTTGCCGTCTATGTGATGGCTCAGCAAGAAGCTTCTTTTGCCCATTATTGGGCAATGGAGCCTTCTTTTAATCCTGCGGCAGCCGGAAAGGAATCGAAAATCAATGTGGTGGGTGCCTATAACATGACACTTGCCGGATATGAGCATAATCCCCGTACGATGTATCTGGCTGCGGATATGCCCTTGCGTTTTCTGGGGGCTTTCCACGGTGTGGGTATTCAGTTGATGAACGATGAGATAGGTCTGTTTTCCCATAAGCGTATCATGTTACAATATGCCTTTAAACAACGGCTTCTTGGCGGTACGTTAAGTATAGGGTTGCAAGGCGGTATGTTGAGTGAGGGTTTTAAGGGCTCGGAGATAGAACTGCCAGAAAATCCTGACGACCCCGCTTTTGTGACGGCCGACGTGAACGGTACGGCTATGGATCTGAGTGCGGGACTGTATTACCAGCGTAAAAACTGGTATGTGGGTTTTTCTGCTCTCCATCTTACTGCTCCCGAGGTAGAACTTGGCGAAAAGTCTATTTTTGAGGTAAGTAGGATGTTTTATTTGACGGGTGGATACAATATTCGGCTGAGGAATCCGTTCTTAACAATACACCCCACTGTGTTGGCACGTACTGATGGCACAGCCTATCGGGTGGATATCACGGCGAGGGTGAAGTATACGCATGACCGCAAGATGCTCTATGGTGGTGTGGGGTATAGTCCCACCAATTCCGTAACAGCGATGATAGGCGGTAACTTTCATGGAATCTGTTTAGGATATAGCTATGAGATGTTTACTGCAGGGTCGGGATTAGGAAACGGTTGCCATGAGTTGTTTGTGGGTTATCAGACGGAGCTTAACTTTTATAAGAAAGGACGCAACCGTCATCAGAGTGTAAGAATATTATAAGCAAGAATATGAAAAAGACGATTAGTATATTAGTCTGCATCTGTGCAATGATGTTGCTTTCGGGTTGTTTCGGCTCGAAACTTTCCTCCATGAAGGGTGGTGAGGTGACAGGTGCAAGTGGTCGTGCATTCAGTGAGCCGACTCCTTATGGCATGACACAGATTAGACGGGGTCATGTGAAGATGGGAATAGAACAGCAAGACAGTCTGTGGGGTAAGCCCATGCCTGTCCGTGACATCTCCGTTGAGAGTTTCTGGATGGACGAGCATGAGGTGACCAACTCCATGTATCGTCAGTTTGTGAACTATGTGCGTGACTCTATCCTTCGTGAGCGTCTTGCCGACCCCAACTATGGTGGTGATGAGAGTTACAAGATAGAGGAGGACAAGTATGGCGAGCCCGTTACTCCACATCTGAACTGGAAGAAACCCCTGCCTCGTAAGCCTAATGAGGATGAGCAGCGTGCCTTTGAGAGTCTTTATACCTATAATCCTGTTACAGGAGAGAAGATGATTGACTGGCACCAGCTGAACTACCGCTATGAGATATACGATTACACAGAGGCTGCCAAGCGCAAGTACCGTATCAATCCTCAGGAGCGTATCCTCAATACCGATGTCCGTGCCAATGCCAACGAGCAGATATGGATATCGAAGGATACCGCATATATCGATGACGAGGGAAGGATTGTCCGTCAGACCATCAACCGTCAGTATACGGGTCCGTGGGATTTCCTGAATACCTATATCGTCAATGTCTATCCAGATACGACCTGTTGGGTGAACGATTTCCCCAATGCGGAGAACGAGGGCTATATGCGCTATTATTTTTCCAGTGCAGCCTATAACGACTATCCAGTGGTAGGTGTGACATGGGAACAGGCAAATGCTTTCTGTGCATGGCGTACAGAGTACCTGTTGAAGGGACTTGGTGGCGCTGCCCGTTACGTACAGCGTTATCGTCTGCCGACAGAGGCAGAATGGGAATATGCCGCCCGTGGCAAGGATCAGAATGAATTCCCATGGGAAAACAAAGATGTGGCATCTGGTAATGGATGCTTCTATGCCAACTTCAAGCCGGATAAGGGTAATTATACCAAAGACGGTAACCTGATTACCAGCAGGGTGGGTATCTATGCCTCGAACACGAATGGCCTGTATGACATGGCTGGTAATGTGGCAGAGTGGACAAGTACAATCTATACGGAGGCTGGTGTGGAATCGATGAACGACATCAATCCGCAGTTGAAGTATAATGCCGCTCTGGAAGACCCATACCGCTTGAAGAAGAAGAGTGTGAGGGGCGGTTCCTGGAAAGATCCGGAATCGTTTATCCGTTCTGCCTGGCGTTCTTATGAGTATCAGAACCAGCCTCGCAGTTACATTGGTTTCCGTTGTGTGCGCAGCATGGCCAACACCACGAGTGATAAAGTCAAGAGTAAGAATTCAAAACGTAGCAAGAAATGACAGTATACAGCAAACTGAATATCATCTATAAGTTACAGAAGTGGATGGACAGTGTTCCTGGCCAGACCTTCCTGAATTATGCTTATAGCTGGGGTGCCTCTATCGTAATCTTGGGAACCCTGTTTAAACTGACCCATTTGCCAGGTGCCAATTTCTTCCTTTATTTAGGTATGGGCACGGAGGTCATTGTGTTCTTCCTTTCTGCCTTTGATCGTCCATTTGACAAGACGGCAGATGGTATGGATCTCGATATCCATCCAGGAGAAGAGAATGAGCCTGTAGTCACTGTGAATGGCGAAGCTCCTCGTGCAGCCATTGCAGGCACGGGAGGTGGTACTGTCATTATCAATGGTGGTGGCGTAGTTGGTGGCGGTTCTGCTGTCGGCTCTGCCGTAGGCAATGGTGAAGAGGCTGCCCGTTGGGAACGTGGTTCTGTCAACATTGGCGGCGGTGGCGTAGTCGGTGGCGGTTCAGAAGGGTCCTTCACGACAGGTGCTCCTGCTGGTGTGGCTGAGGCTACGGGTAACTATATCGATGAACTGAATGAGCTGACAGAGGTGCTCAAGAAGGTGAGTGAGCAGAGCAAGCGTCTCACAGCCGACTCCGAGGAGATGGAGAACCTTAACCGTACGCTGACGGGTATCAGTCGTGTCTATGAGATGCAGTTGAAGAGCGCCAGCTCCCAGATGGGTACCATTGACGAGATTAATGAACAGACCCGTCATATGGCGCGTCAGATAGCAGAGTTGAATGCCATCTATGCCCGCATGATTGAGGCGATGCAAATTAAAGGTCAGATGTAAGAAGTAAGAGGTTAGAAATGGCTATTAAGAAAAGACCGGTTTCTCCGCGCCAGAAGATGATCAATCTGATGTATGTCGTCCTCATGGCGTTGCTTGCCTTGAACGTCTCAACAGAGGTGCTCAACGGTTTCTCCTTGGTGGAGGAGAGCCTGAAGCGCACCACGCTCAATGCGACGAAAGAGAATCTCGCTATCTATGATGATTTTGCCGTGCAGATGAAGAAGAATCCTCAAAAGGTGAAGCAGTGGTATGACAAGTCGCAAAAGGTCAAGGAGATGAGCAACAAACTCTATAACCTGGCAGATGAGTTGAAACTTGCTATCGTGAAGGAGGCTGACGGTGAGGATGGCGATGTACGTAATATTCGTAACAAGGAAGATCTGGAGGCAGCTGCTCAGGTGATGCTATCTCCCAACAAAGGAAGAGGCAAGGAGTTGTATGATGCCATCAATGCATATCGTTCAGCGATGCTGGGAATGGTGACAGACTATAAGCAGAAGAAACTGATTGCCTCCAATCTTACCACGGAGATTCCAAAAGATGCTCAGGCGATGGGAAAGAACTGGCAGGAATATATGTTCGAGGCAATGCCTACTGCTGCTGCAGTGACCTTGCTGAGTAAGTTACAGAATGACGTGCGTTATGCGGAGGGTGCAGTGTTGCACACCTTGGTGTCCAATATCGATGTGAAAGATATCCGTGTCAATGCGCTGAACGCTTTTGTGATTCCCAATGCACAGACCGTCGTCCGTGGTGATAAGTTCTCCGCACGTATTGTAATGGCTGCCGTAGATACTACACAGGCTCCTCAGATATTCATAGGCGGTAAGGAGATGGACCTGCCTGACGGACTCTATGAGACGATTGCTGGACGTACAGGTGACTTCACCCTTGAAGGTTATATCCAGGTACAGAATGGTAATGGTGATCTGATCAAGCGTGAGTTCTCACAAAAATACTCTGTAGTGGATCCTTCCGCAACAGTAAGTGCCGATTTGATGAACGTGCTTTATGCAGGTTATAGTAATCCGCTAAGCATTAGTGTGCCTGGGGTCCCTGTCACCAAGATTCAGGCTTCGATGAGCGGAGGTACCCTGCAGCCTGTAGGACCAGGTAAGTATATTGCCCGTCCGTCGACTCCAGGAAAGGATGTGACAATAACAGTGACCTCCACCAATACAGGTCGTGCGCAACAGATGGGTACCTTTACGTTCCGTGTCCGTCGCCTGCCAGATCCGACACCATATATTGTCGTGAAGGATGAGAATGGCGCAGACCGTTTCAAAGGAGGCGGTTTGTCGAAGGTGCAGTTGACAGCGGCTGATGGCATTGGTGCTGCCATTGATGACGGCATCTTGGATGTTCCATTCCATGTTCAGAGTTTTGAGACGGTGTTCTTTGACAACATGGGTAATGCCGTTCCAATGGTTAGTGACGGTGCTCATTTCTCTGCCCGTCAGAAAGAAACTTTCCGCAAGTTACAGCGTAACCGTCGTTTCTATATATCCAGAGTTACGGCGACAGGTCCTGACGGTTCTGCCCGTAAGTTGAATGCATCGATGGAAGTAATAGTGAAATAATAAAGAGTGAAGAAAATATGAAGAGAGTATTGTTCTTATTGATGATAACGCTGATGGCTGGCTCTGCAATAGCACAGCCAAAAGCACGTCGCCAGCAACAAGCCCAGAAACAACAACAGCAACAGGCAACCACTCAGAATCAAGGTATTAGCCAGCGTGCCCGCCTGATGTATCCTACCTCATTGGATATGCCAGAGGATGTCGTCTGGCGTCGCGACCTGTATCGTGAGATAAATCTGGAAGATGAGGCCAATTCGGGACTCTACTATCCCGTGGAGCCCATTGACAAGCAGATGAACCTCTTTACCTATGTCTTCAAGCTTGCCTTGAACAATTACATCCCCATCTACGAGTATCGTCTTGACGGCAATGAGTCGTTCAGCGACTCTTCCAAGGTGGCAGTAAAGACGCTGTTGGATAATTATCACATCTTTTATGAGACACGTGATGGTAAGTTGCGTGTGGAAAACAGCGATATCCCTTCTGCAGAGGTGAAGATGTACTATCTAAAGGAATCGGCCTATTACGACCAGTCGAACGCTCAGTTCCGCAGAAAGGTGATGGCACTTTGTCCTGTCATGATGCGTGAGGACGACTTCGGTGGTGAGGCAGCTAAGTATCCGCTGTTCTGGGTGAAGTATACAGACTTGGAGCCATTCTTGAGTCGTCAGAGCGTCCAGGCATCGAATTTGAACAATGCCGCTACGATGACCTTGGAGGATTATTTCACGATGAACAGTTACAAGGGAAAGATCTACAAAGCTGGAAACCGTATGGGACAGACAGCATCTCGACCCCAGTTTGGCGAGTTTAATGCTGCTGATGTCAATGAGGCTGCCAAGAAAGAACAGGAGAAGATTGAGAAGGAATTGCAGGCCTTTGAACGTGGTATGTTTGGACATACACCACAGCGTGACTCGCTGGATTCTATTGCCAAGATACAGCCGGAAAATGAGAAGGTTTCCAAGAAGAAGAGCTCACGAAGCAGTCGTCGTGACCGTACGGTGAAGACGAAGAAGAGTAAGACCTCCAAGGAAGGAAACTCTTCCTCATCGGCACGCATTACGGTACGTCGTCAACGGCATTAATGCGGAAAAGCGTTAAAAAATTTGCAAATATCAGATAATTTATTTATCTTTGCAGCAGGATAATTGTTAAAGTAAGTATTATGAAAAAGATATTGACTATTGTTGCTATAGCTTGCATCGCATTTGCTATTCCAGCTCAAGCTCAGGTGAAGTTTGGGTTGAAGGGCGGTCTTAATCTGACTAATTTGTCAGTAGACGGTATTAATAATGCTTTTTCCAACAAATCAGGTTTCTATATCGGTCCTACTGTAAAGTTCACTCTTCCTGTAGTAGGGTTGAGTATTGACGGTGCAGCCCTTTATGACCAGCGTAACGCTAAAATTAAGGGAACAGACGAGACCATCAAGTTACAGTCAATCCAAATTCCCGTCAATGTACGTTATGGAGTTGGTTTGAGCAGCGTGGTCAATGTGTTTGCCTTTGCCGGTCCTCAGTTCGGCTTTAATATCGGAGACAAGAGTAAGATATTGAGTGAGATGGCAGGATGGTCTTTGAAGAGCAGCAATATCAGTGGTAATGTAGGTATTGGTGCAACAGTGTTCAGTAAGTTGCAGATTACAGCCAACTATAATTTCCAGTTGAGTAAGTCTGGTGAGGTTGAGTACATCAACGAGAATGGTGACCTTGCTACAGGCAAGATGAAGTTCAACTCTTGGCAGTTGGGTCTTGGTTATTATTTCTAATTGAAAGTAATTACCTGTTAAAATACCAAGAGGCATTCCTGCTGATGTAGGGATGCCTCTTATGGTTCAAATGAAATACGCAGATCTCATATTACCCGTACCCTTGCAAGGGACATTCACCTATGCAGTGCCTGATGCGATGCAGGCATCGGTAAAGGTTGGTATGCGCGTCTTGGTAACCTTTGGACGTAGCAAGACGTATATAGGTATTGTGGACAAACTGCATCATGAGCCGCCAAAAGGCTACGAGGTAAAACCTATTAGTCAGTTGGTAGATGCCGCACCTATCGTCACAGAGCAGCAGTTGAGGTTGTGGCATTGGATAGCCGACTATTATCTCTCGCCTATAGGAGAGGTCTACAAGGCAGCCCTTCCCGGAGGATTGAAGGCGGAAGACGGTTATCGCCCTAAGATGGAGATGTATATCCGTTTAACGGAGACTTATCGGAATGAGCCTGCATTGCATGTCGCCTTGAACGTCTTGGGAAGAGCTCCCAAGCAGTTGGAGGCTTTCACAGAATATCTTGCGTTGTCGGGATGGGACCAGTTAGAAGCGGATAAACAGATAGAGCCGGCCGAGATTACGCGTGAGGAGCTCATGAATGCCAGTCAGGCTTCGTCCACAACCTTGCAGCAATTGGAGAAGCGAGGGATGCTGGAGACCTACGAGGTCGAGGTTGGCCGACTGAATCATGGTGGAGCGTATCATCCTGAACTTATCAAGAAGCTCAATGAGGCGCAGCAGACGGCTTATAACCAAATCCTGATGTCGATGATGAAGAAGCCTGTCACATTGTTGCATGGTGTGACAAGCAGCGGTAAGACAGAAATATACATTCATCTTATCCAAAGGGCTTTAGATCGAAAAGAGCAGGTGCTCTACCTGTTGCCTGAGATTGCTTTGACCGTTCAGATGATGCAACGATTACAATGTGTCTTTGGCGACCGTTTGGGTATCTACCATTCTAAATACTCAGATGCAGAACGTGTGGAAATCTGGCAGAAGCAACTCTCCATGAATCCATACGATGTCATATTGGGTGCCCGATCTGCCGTATTCCTTCCATTCCAGCGGCTAGGGTTGGTTATTGTGGACGAAGAGCATGAGACATCCTATAAACAACAGGATCCAGCTCCTCGCTATCATGCTCGTAGTGTGGCGATTATGCTGGCACAGATGTTCCGGGCAAATACGGTGCTTGGTACGGCAACGCCATCGTTGGAGAGCTATCATAATGCCAAGACGGGCAAATACGGGTTGGTGGAACTGAATACGCGTTATCAGGATATCGAACTGCCAGAGATACAGGTGGTGGATATTGCTGACCTGCAGCATCGGAAGATGATGGCAGGACCTTTCTCTCCACTGTTGTTGGCGAAGGTACGAGAGGCTTTGGAGCGAGGAGAGCAGGCGATTCTCTTCCAAAACCGTCGTGGCTTTGCCCCCTTGATAGAGTGCAGACAATGTGGATGGGTGCCTCATTGTCAGCATTGTGATGTATCCCTGACCCTTCATCGGCAGTTGAATCAACTGACCTGTCATTATTGTGGCTTTACCTATCGCGTTCCTACAGAATGTCCTTGTTGTGGAAGTACTGATTTGAGAACGAAAGGTTATGGCACGGAGAAGATAGAGGAACAGGTGAGGGAAGTGTTCCCTGAGGCACGTGTGGCTCGTATGGATTTGGATACGACGCGAACCCGGAATGCCTATGAGCGTATCATCACAGATTTTGGAGCTGGGCGTACGAATATATTGATTGGTACGCAGATGATTTCGAAAGGACTGGATTTCGATAAGGTTAGTGTGGTGGGTATCCTCAATGCGGACTCAATGCTGAACTATCCTGATTTCCGTGCTTATGAGCAAGCCTTTATGATGATGGCGCAAGTAAGTGGAAGAGCTGGTCGTAAAGGTAAACGCGGACTGGTTATCCTACAGACCAAGAGTGTGAATGTTCCAGTCATCCAACAGGTGGTGCGGAATGACTACCTTGCTCTTTATAAGGATTTGATAGCGGAACGTCAGGCTTTTCACTATCCGCCTTATTACCACCTTATTTATGTATATGTGAAGCATCGTTCTAACGAGGTTGTTCATACAGCAGGCATTGAACTGGGAAGTCGTCTTCGTCAGTGGTTCTCCAATCGTGTGTTGGGGCCGGACAAACCTTCTGTTGCTAAGGTGAAATCGCACAACATCCGTAAAATTGTTCTTAAGCTTGAGAATGGCATTGACATGAAAAAAGTCCGTGAGTATCTGCTCATGGCTCAGAGTCAGATGCTCACGGACAAACGATATTCTTCGTTGCAGGTCTACTACGACGTAGACCCACTTTGATTTCCATTATAAGGAGAGTTCGCAACCTACACCAAACACACGGTTGGTACGTGTAAAGGAATCCTTGATTTCCGGATTCTTAGCATCCGTGCGGTCGTAGTTGCCATAGTATGTCTGGAAATAGGCAGCCTTGACGGAGACCTTTTTAGACAGTTTGTAGTTGAATCCGAATCCAATGCTGTAACTGTTGACAACGAAAGAGATGTCGTTGATATACTCATCTGTGATTCCGTAACGAGTCAATTGTCCGCCGGCAGAGAAAGTGAGATTCTCTGTAGTATCCCATTCAGCACCCAGAAGGAACTCATTGGTGTTGTGGCTAAGCAATTCTTGTGAGTTGTTGTACCAAGTGGCATCCTTGTCAAAGTAATGATGATAACCTGCATTGATGCGAACAACGTTAACAGGACTGTATTGCACACCGACGGTCAGTAGTGCAGGCATGTCCTCGTTGACTTTTTCTCCATCGCGATATTTATTGACAATCTCCAGTTCACTGGCCTCATTCACTGTCGATTCATTCTTCATGCGGACCTGTGTTCTGAACTCGTATTTTGCGGCAAAGTTGAATTTTCCTATTTTATAGTCGATGCCAACGATGGGGGCAAAACCAACGCCAGACTGGTTACATAGCAAATTGACTCCCTCTGAATATTTCTGCAGCGATGCAACCTGGTCGCCATAACCTGCAGCTTGAGCGTATGGGGTAATCTTCTGTAAGTAGCTGCCAAAGTCGATATATCCGTCGGCAGTCTTTACCTGTATGTTGCTGATTTTTGCTTTGTAAGTAGCGTCACCGTATATCATGCGAAGACCACCATAAAGAGAGAGGTTGGGAGTCACCTTGCATGCAGCACCAATCTGTACGCCATAATAATACTGGCGTCCTTTCATGTAACTGTCCATATCATAACCTTGGGCACCGAAAGGCTGTAACATAGCGGCAATATTACCAACAGTGCTTTCAAAAGAACCCAGGCCGTCGGAAAACTCACAACTTCCGCCACCGCCAGGAATAGACAAGTTGGCTTGAATGCTCCAGTGTTCCATGTTATACGCTACCTGAATAGATGGGATGATGGGTGCGTCAGCAACGCCTTCGAAAATCTTTGTAGGATTGGTCTGGCTGTTTTTCCTTCCAGTCATAAAAACAGGATTCGTAGAAGTAATAGTACGAGTCTGGTGGGCATATTGCCAGTTAATGCCCAAATGGAATCCCTCTGGGAGGAATACTACGCCGGCAGGGTTGCTATACACACCGTCTAATCCGATGGCGCCATCGCGTGCGGGGTTACGCAAAAAGTCGATACTCTGATTGGTGTTGGTAAGGATTCCGCCTGCATAGGTGCTCATAGTCATCATGAAAACAACTAATGAGATGAAACTCTTTTTCATTTTCTTATTTCTTTATGATTTAAACAAATTTTTCACAAACTGGGCGCAAAGGTATAATAAATGTTTATTAGTTGTTCTGTAAACGCACACAGATTAAGAAAAATTAACTAAATATTGCACATTTCTTGCACAAAGTGTGCATTTTGTGCAGAAAAATGGTGCACAAAAAGATAGAAAATGCGCAAAGCTTATAAGTTATTTTTCAGAAGGATAACTGATACGGGTATGATAAATCGTTTTCAGTTTCTCTATTAGTACCGTTTTGGCATACTGGATATCTCTGAAAGTGATAGGGCACTCTTTGAAGAATCCATCGCTGACCTGTGTGTCAATCAGGCGATTAACAAGGTCTCGTATAGCCTGTTCTGTGTACTCTGATAATGAGCGTGAGGCCGCCTCTACCGTATCAGCCATCATCAATATAGCCTGTTCACGGGTGAAAGGATTTGGACCAGGATAGGTAAAAAGCAGATCATCGACGGGTTCATCGGGATGTTCCTTGTGGTATTTAATATAGAAATACTTTGCTTTTCCTTGTCCATGGTGTGTAGAGATGAAGTCACGAATCTCCTTGGGCAGGTTATACTTGTCAGCCATCTTTTGTCCTTCAGTCACATGGCTGATGATCATTTGAGCACTTTCTATATCCGTTAGCATCTCGTGAGGGTCAATACCAGACTGGTTCTCCGTGAAGTAAATGGGGTTTGTCAATTTTCCGATATCATGATATATTGCACCTGTACGTACCAGTTGGGCTTCTGCTCCAATCTTGTTGGCAATTTCACCTGCAAGGTTTGCTACTTGGATAGAATGGTTGAATGTACCTGGGGCAATCTCACTCATCTGACGTAATAACTGGTTGTTGGTATTGGATAGCTCAATGAGTGTAATGTCGCTGGTGAATCCAAAAGCTTTTTCGATTAAATAGAGGAGGGGGTATGCAAATAATAAGGTGATGCCATTGACAATCAGATAGTTGTATATGCTATAGTCGATTTTCGACAAGGAGTCGGTTCTCATCCAATCGAAGGATAGGTTGACAGCTATGGTGGCAATGGCAATGAAGATTGCCGTCTTGAATAACTGTGAGCGTTGGGACAGTTCTCGTAGAGAAGTGATGGCGACTAGACCTGCTACTGTCTCTACTACGATGAACTCATAAGAGTGAGTCAGCATGACTGCGCAAATCAGGACCATTGTCATGTGTGCCATAAACGCGGTACGTGAGTCCATGAACACACGGACGAAAATTGGTACCATCGCATAGGGTAGTATATAGACGTGAATAAAGGTATTGCGCATGAAGAGTGCTGTCAGAATGGAGAAGATGGTGATTAGTGCATAGGTCATCATGATTTTTCTCGACTTAACGAGATAGTCGTTTCGGTATAGTCGAAGATATAGCGTGAAAGAGATGATGAGGATTGCCACATATAGAATCTGTCCCAACAAGACAAACTGGCTCTGTTTGTCGTCCTCGTGGAGTCGCTCGTTTTCCTTCATGAACGACTCCATTGTACGATAGGTCTTGTCCGTGACAATCTCACCTCTGCCAACAATCTTCTGTCCCTTTTGAACGACTCCGCTTGCCAGGGCAATACTCGACATTAGGTCGTTGATGCTGGCCTCACTACGTTCTCTGTCATAAATCAGATTGGGCGTGATATAATCGTTGAGATTACATTTCTGAAGAATAGGACGCTGTAATGCAAGAACTTCATCCTGAAAAAGTTGTTCATAGGCCGTCTTGGCAGAATAAACCTCCATGATGGAAATGCTGTTTGCCTGTTTGCCGTTCACAACACGAATCATTCTTGCTGTATCGGCCCGAAGCTCAGAGTATTCTGTGGGAGACATGATGCCTTGTTGGTATAGGCTGTGCAGACGGTTGGAGATGATTTGGATATATTCCTCGCCTAATCCGGGAATTCCTTCTGCGTAGTCTTTTTGGAATTTGCTGACCATCTGTCCCTCTTTTTCCTGATGGTACTGATAGTATGGCTCATACGTTTTCATCAGACTATCCTTCTCGACACGGATTACTTCGTCTGACTTATATACAGGGAAATCAAATGGGGCAGTAAAGTCGGCATATTTCCACGGTTTTCCTTTTTCAATATGGAAATAGCTACGGTTATCATGTGGCATTGCCCATACAATCAATCCGATTGACAGGACAATCAAAACGATGCGCATGACAAGGTTACGCCATGTCTGTTCTTCTTTTATATTAAAGCTTGTGTTCATTTCTAAGCGCAAAGATACGATTTAGTGAGCAAAAAACCAAGATATATCAAAAAAAATGTGTAATTTTGCAGCAATTTTAAACGATACCATTAATATTTAGTATGGCAGAAAGAAGAGTAAGGGTGCGTTTTGCCCCCAGTCCTACGGGTGCATTGCATATCGGAGGAGTGCGTACGGCCTTGTATAATTATTTGTTTGCGCGCCAGCATGGTGGCGATTTGGTGTTCCGTATTGAAGATACAGACTCCACCCGTTTCGTCCCTGGTGCAGAAGAATACATCATTGAATCTTTTAAATGGCTTGGAATTCAGTTTGACGAAGGTGTCTCCTTTGGTGGAGACAAAGGTCCTTATCGTCAGAGCGAACGCCGTGATATCTATAAGAAATATGTTCAGCAACTGCTGGATGCTGGGAAGGCATATATTGCTTTCGACACTCCCGCAGAATTGGAGGCCAAGCGCGCTGAGATACAGAATTTCCAGTATGACTGCCATACTCGTCAGCAGATGCGCAACTCGCTGACCTTGCCCCAAGAAGAAGTAGAGCGACTGATGGCGGGTGGTGAGCAGTATGTTGTACGCTTTAAGGTAGAGGCGGGAGAGGAAATTCTTGTCAATGACCTGATCCGTGGCGAGGTGCGGGTAAAGAGTGATATCTGTGATGACAAAGTACTATATAAAAGTGCAGACGAACTTCCCACATATCATCTTGCCAATATTGTGGACGATCACTTGATGGAGATATCCCATGTGATTCGTGGTGAGGAATGGCTGCCGTCAGCCCCGCTGCATGTCATGCTCTATCGTGCATTTGGCTGGGAGGATACGATGCCTCGTTTTGCCCATTTGCCCTTGTTGTTGAAACCTGATGGCAAAGGAAAGCTGTCCAAGCGTGACGGCGACCGTTTGGGCTTCCCTGTATTTCCTTTGGAGTGGCATGACCCCAAGACAGGAGAAGTTTCTTCTGGATATCGGGAGAGTGGCTATTTCCCTGAGGCGGTTATCAACTTCCTTGCTTTGTTGGGATGGAATCCTGGTACAGAGCAGGAGATGTTCACACTTGATGAACTGGTTCAGTTGTTTGATATCACGAAGTGTTCGAAGGCAGGTGCCCGTTTTGCTTATGAAAAAGGCATTTGGTTCAACCATGAGTATATTCTGAAGAAAAGTAATGAGGAGATTGCCGCTTTGTTTGAGCCTATCTGTCGTGAGCATGACGTGAAGGATTCGTCGGAGCGTATCCTGCAGGTCGTTTCCATGATGAAAGACCGCGTGTCGTTTGTCAAAGAGCTCTGGCCATTATGTTCTTTCTTCTTTGAAGCTCCAAGTTCTTATGACGAAAAGACCGTGAAGAAACGTTGGAAAGAAGACTCTGCAAGTCAGTTGACAGAACTGATTGGTGTGTTGGAGGGACTTGACGATTTCTCCTTGGAACATCAAGAGCAGGTGGTACACCAATGGATTGAGCAGAAGGAGTACAAGTTGGGAAATATCATGAATGCTTGGCGTTTGACATTAGTAGGTGAAGGTAAGGGACCTGGTATGTTTGATATTTCCGCCTTCCTTGGTAAGGAGGAAACCATTCGACGAATGAAACGTGCTATAGCAGTATTAGGATAGGCGTATGTATAACCTCGGAATATTTCTCTATCTTATCGGCGTTGCCATTGCCAGTCATTTCAACGAGAAGGTTCGTAAGATGTGGCGAGGGGAGCGTGATGCTATCCGGGTGTTGAAGGAAAAGGTGGATCCTAATGCTCAGTATGTATGGTTCCATGCTGCTTCTTTGGGCGAGTTTGAGCAAGGGCGCCCTCTGATGGAGCAATTACGCCGGGAGCATCCTGATTACAAGATTCTCCTGACCTTTTTCTCGCCTTCAGGTTATGAGGTGCGCAAGAACTATGAGGGGGCGGACATTATCTGTTACCTGCCGTTGGATACGATTGTCAATGCCCGTCGTTTCCTCCGAGCCATCCGTCCTGTGATGGCGTTCTTCATCAAGTATGAGTTTTGGTATAACTATCTGCATATCCTGAAGCATAGAAATGTACCTGTATATAGTGTCAGCAGTATCTTCCGACCAGACCAGATATTCTTTAAATGGTATGGCAGGCAATATGCGCATGTACTTAACTGCTTCACTCATTTCTTCGTACAGAATGAGGTTAGTAAGCAGTTGTTGGCGAAGATTGGTATCAAGGATGTTTCTATCGTTGGTGACACCCGTTTCGACCGTGTATTACAGATTAAGGAGGCGGCTAAGCAGTTGCCTATCGTTGAGGCCTTCTGCCAACAGTCCAAAGTTTTCATTGCCGGTAGCAGTTGGCAACCCGATGAGGATATTTTCATTCCGTATCTGAATGCGCATCCAGACTGGAAGATGGTTATTGCGCCTCATGTGATTGGTGAGGACCATCTGAAGCAGATTATGGACAAGCTGGAGGGGCGTAAAGTCGTACGATATACAGAAGCAACGGAAGAGAATGTCAAAGATGCGGATGTACTTATCATCGACTGTTTCGGACTTCTCTCCAGTATCTATCACTATGCCACCGTGACCTATGTGGGTGGGGGCTTTGGCGTGGGTATCCACAATACGTTAGAGGCTGCTGTGTGGGGAGTCCCTGTTATCTTCGGCCCCAACAACCAACGTTTCCAGGAAGCCCAAGGCTTGAAGGCTTGTGGCGGAGGCCTTGAAATACAGAATGCCGACGATTTCAACCATGTCATGCAGCGTTTCCTGGACGATCCTCAGTCTTTGGAAAAGGCAAGCAAGGAGGCTGGTGATTTTGTAAAACAACGTGCCGGTGCGACGGACAGGGTTCTTTCATTTGTACAACTTTATTGAGAATATGGCATTAATCAAGAGTTATAAAGGACTGACTCCGAAGTGGGGACGTGACTGCTATTTCAGTGAGAATGCGACAATAGTAGGTGAGGTAACGATGGGCGACGAGTGCTCCGTATGGTTTAATGCCGTAGTTCGTGGCGATGTAGCTCCTATAACCATTGGAAATGGTACCAACATACAGGATGGCTCTTGTGTGCATGTGACCCACGAGACAGGACCTACGCATATCGGTAATATGGTTACAATCGGCCATAATGTCACGGTGCATGCCTGTACTATCCATGACGGAGCGTTGATAGGCATGGGCTCCACGCTGCTTGACGGTTGTGAGATAGGCGAGGGGGCTATTGTGGCTGCCGGTGCATTGGTGCTTCAGAATACGAAGATACCTGCTCATGAGATATGGGGAGGTGTGCCTGCCAAGTTTATCAAACCTGTTCGTCCTGGACAGACAGATAACTCCAAGCATTATGTGGAGTATGCCAAGATATATATGGCAGAGAATCCTGACTGCCGCTATGGCAATGAACTGGAGACGAGGACTATTTGATAGTCGCTACCACATATTCTGAGCGGGTTCCGATGCGGAACTTCCCACCCCAGATACCGATTCCCGAGGAAATGTAATAATGGGTGCTTCCTTTCTGCAAAGCACCATGAGCACACTCATAGACGTTTTCTGTAATCCATGAGATAGGCCATACTTGTCCGTGATGAGTATGTCCGCTGAACTGGAAGTCTATCTTCTGCCGTTCTGTCTGTTCCAAGAAGTAAGGCTGGTGGTCGAGCAGAATGGTGTACTTCGTGCGGTCTGCCTGTTTCATGAGGTCTGCCAACGTCTTGCGGTTCCGGTTGGTACGATCGTCCCGTCCAATGATGCATAAATCGCCCACAATGGCGCAGGAATCTTGCAACAAACGGATGCCAGCCTGTTTATAGAATTCCTGTGCATCAACCTCACCACTATAGAATTCGTGATTGCCGATACAGGCATAAACAGGAGCGTTAAGGCGATGGAACTCCTCATACATCCTTTCCTCCTTGATAGGACGGAGGCTCATGTCAATGATGTCACCGGCAATCAGGACGAGGTCAGGTTGCTCGCTGTTGATGATGTCTATCCAGCGATGCAGTTCTTCCCTGCGGTTGTGGTATCCTATGTGCAGGTCACTCATCATGACGAGCTTGAGAGGCTTTGCCAAAGGTTTCTTGGCGGTAAGCTGTATCTCTTCACGATATTTGTGCATATAGTGAAAATAGCCATAGGTAAAGAGGACGGTCATCAAGACGAAGATGCCTATAGCTGTCGCCCAGTTATTATATAATAAGGTGCGTGGAACGAGGCGTACCAGTCTCCCCAGGTCGAGCAGCAGGAAGAGCATGAAGAGATAGAGCAGGATGATAAGGCTGGAGTTTGCCACCTCATAGCAGAACGTGGCGACGGGCATGGGCATACCGTCTGTCGAACGTGAAAAGTTGGCAAAGGTCAAAAGAAAACAGCCAACTATACAGATGATGATAAGTGCCTTCCATACTGACGACAAAGGTAACAGGCACCAGATATGCCATGAGATATAACTGATAGCGATAAGGGGGAGTGCGAAAAAGAGCATCATCCACATAGTCTTCATGTTGGTGGTATGGAAAAATGGGGAATGAACTTTCTCATTCCCCATTTGCTATACTTGTGCTTACAAGTTCGGATTAATCTTGTTCCACTCAGCGATGGGAGGAACGATGTTCAGCGTTACCAGTTCGTCGCGCATCTTGCAGAGGTGCTCGTAACTCTGGTCGAGTTTGGCATTCTCCTCGGCAGTACCCTGAGGAACCTCGAACTTGGCACCCTCGGCAGTCATGGTGGTCTTCATAGCCATCATGATGTGGTCGTACTTGTCAGTCTTTACGTAGGTTCCGACGGGGAAGCGGAAAGGCTCACCGCCCATAGCGGCGCGAATCATCTCAACAGAGAGATAAGCGGGGCTCTGGAATGAGCTGCGTCCACGAAGCTCGATGATCTTTGCACCACCCTTCGTCACGTCAATCTTCATCTGCTCCCACTCCTCAACGGGGAATTCTGCAGTACCGATGATGTCAGTCAGTTTACGACCGGCAATCACAACGTGGCTGCCGAAGACGGCCATCTGCTCACCATGTCCGCCGTAGGTTGCACAACCGGTAATCTGGTTCTGCATCACACCGAACTTCTTAGCTAGTGCACTCTGCAGACGGGTAGTGTCGAGGCCAGCGAGGGTTGTCACCTGTCCAGGTTTCAAACCAGAGTACAGCAGCGTTACCAGACCTGTCAGGTCAGCAGGGTTGAAGATAATCACCACGTGCTTCACGTCGGGGCAGTACTTCTTGATGTTCTGACCCAGTTCCTCGGCAATCTTACAGTTGCCGGCGAGCAGGTCCTCACGGGTCATACCGGCCTTACGGGGAGCACCACCGGAAGAGATGATGTACTTAGCGTTCTTGAAAGCCTCCTCAGCGTTGGTGGTAGCAACGATATTCACGTCGTCGAAGCCACTCTGGCGCATTTCCTCTGCGACACCCTCCGGAGAGAACACGTCGTAAAGGCAAATCTCACTTGTCAGACCCATCATCAAGGCGGTCTGTGCCATGTTAGAACCAATCATACCGGCTGCGCCGACGATGGTCAGTTTGTCGTTTGTTAAAAATGCCATAGTATTGATAGAATAATTATTTATTGTTTCTATTGTTTGCAAAGTTACAAATAAAATCTTAATTCTTTCTTTTCTACTCAGAATTATTATGTTATTTATTCTGAAAAACATATCCTTTGCTAAGTCGGTGTGACAAAATCAGCGAGAAAACTTCTGCAAAGGTCCAGGAATTTACTATAGTAAAAACAGTGGCATAACTAAAGAATCAGATGTCCGCCCACATCATTTTATCGCAGATTTACACCACACATCTCCAATATATCTCCAATATATCTCCAATACATCTCCAATACATCTCCAATTCAAACAATTGGAGATATAGTAGAAATATACTAGCGTAACACTAGCGTTCAATCTGAGATAAACATGATGTTTTGTTTTCTTTAACGGATTTATCCTTTGCCATGTCAGGAATTATGTGTATCTTCGCATCAGATAAAATTAGGAGTATGGATAAAACTATCATCAAGGAACGGTTGGAAAGGTTGAGGGAGGAACTGAGGAGGGAGCATCTGAGTGCTTTCATCTTCCCGACCAGCGACCCTCATAACAGTGAGTATACGGCAGACCATTGGAAGGGACGTGAGTGGATCAGTGGCTTCAATGGTTCTGCAGGCATTGCCGTGGTGACGCTGAAGAGTGCGGCCTTATGGACCGATTCGCGCTACTTCATTCAGGCCGAGAAGCAACTGGAAGGGACGGAGTTCCAACTGATGAGGCAAAAGCTGTCTGGTACCCCCACCATCCCAGAGTGGCTGGAGAGGGAATTGGCTGATATGGAGGATAAGGAGATTGGTGAAGACGGCATGGTGTCCTCGGTGGCTGATATAGACCATCTCAAGGAGGAAATGAAACGGCGGGGAGGTATTACCGTGCGCACCAACTTCGATCCTTTGCAGCGGATATGGAATGACCGGCCTGTCATCCCAAGGGGCGTCGTTGAGATGCAGCCGATGGAATTGGCAGGGGAAGACGCGAGGTCGAAACTGGCACGTGTCCGTCAGGCTTTGCGTGAACAGCATGCAGACGGCATGCTGGTGGTGGCATTGGACGATATCGCATGGACTTTGAATCTCAGGGGCTCTGACGTGCATTGCAACCCTGTGTTTGTGGCTTATCTGCTGATAGCCTCCGATAAAGCAACTCTCTTTATCGATAAGACGAAAGTGTCCGACAAGGTAAGTGAATACTTGAAAGGACAGGGGGTGGACATAGCGCCCTATACGGAGGTAGGCAATGGTCTGAAAGACTATTTTGAGTATAACATCCTGCTGGACCCCAACGAGGTTTGTTACAGTCTTTATCAGGAAGTGCCGCGGGTCGTGGTGAGGGGTGTTTCTCCTATTGCCGGGATGAAAGCCATCAAGAATGAAAGGGAAATACAGGGTTTTAAGTCGGCGATGCTGCGTGACGGCATCGCTATGGTGAAATTCCTGAAATGGTTGGATGAACATATTAAGACAGACTGCCTGACGGAGATGTCTGTTTCGGAAAAACTGGAGTCTCTGCGTGCGGAACAGCCTTTATACCGCGGGCTGTCATTCGATACAATTGCAGGCTATGAGGCTCATGGCGCCATCGTCCATTATGAGGCGACGGCAGAAACGGATGCCAGCCTGCAGGCCAAGGGACTTCTGCTGCTTGACAGCGGTGCTCAATATCAAGACGGTACAACTGACATTACCCGCACGATTGCATTAGGACCCGTGACAGAAGAGCAGCGGATGGTTTATACGTTGGTGCTGAAGGGACACATCCAGCTACAGATGCTCCATTTCCCAGAGGGAGCAAGTGGTACGCAGTTGGATGCCATTGCCCGGAAAGATTTGTGGAAGGAGGGTTATAACTATCTGCATGGTACAGGACACGGTGTTGGTAGCTATCTCAATGTGCATGAGGGACCGCATCAGATCCGGATGGAATGGAGACCGGCAGGACTGTATGCGGGGATGACAGTCACAGACGAGCCGGGCGTCTATCTGGAAGGGCGTTTTGGCGTACGGATAGAGAATACACTGCTGGTTGTCCCTGCGGAGGAAACGGAATGCGGACGCTTCCTAAAGTTTGAGCCTCTGACATGGTGCCCCATCGATAAACGCCCTGTTATCAAGGAGATGCTGACGGAAGAAGAAAGGGAATGGCTTAACCGATATCATGCCGTTGTCTATGAGCATCTGTCCCCGTTTTTGGATGTTTCTGAAGCGGAATGGCTCAGACATTCAACACAGCCATTATAGGGGATAATGATTAAAAAAAAGACAAAAAACTTGCTCATTTCGTAAATATGTTGTAATTTTGCACCCGCTTAATCGCAAAACAGAAGTTTAACATAAAAATTTAAAAGCAAAAAACAACATGATTATTGTACCAGTAAAGGAAGGCGAGAACATTGAGAAGGCCCTCAAGAAGTTTAAGAGAAAGTTTGAAAAGACAGGCGTTGTGAAAGAACTTCGTCGTCGTCAGCAGTTTGACAAACCTTCTGTTCTGAAGCGCCTGAAGATGGAACACGCTGTTTACGTACAGAAGCTTCGTGCCACTGAAGAGTAAAAAAGTAGCAGAAAATTTGGTGGTTTGAAGATTTCTTTGTAAATTCGTTGCCGAAAAGTATATTAAGCAACGAAAGTTATGATTGAGAAATTCTTGGACTACCTGCGTTATGAGCGAAATCGCTCTGAACTCACGGTGATAAGCTATGAGAAGAGTTTAAGGGATTTCGAATCATACTTTAAAAATCGAGATAGTCAGCTCTCGTGGGAGTCGGTAGACTCGGACATTATCCGTGACTGGATGGAGAGCATGATGGATAAAGGCGACATGGCAACAACAGTGAACCGCTGTTTGAGTGCCGTGCGTTCCTTTTTTCGTTTCGCCTTGTCGCGAGGTTTGGTGAAACAAGATCCTTCCCATGTGGTGAAAGGTCCGAAGAAACAGAAACCGCTCCCTCATTTTGTCCGTGAGAATGAAATGGACAGACTGATTGATATGAAGGAGAATTGGGGAACTGAATATAAAGACGTACGTGCGCGTACCATTATTATATTATTGTATAATACAGGAATCCGTCTCGCAGAACTTGTTGGGTTGAACAGTCATGATGTGGATTTTGGCTCTTGCCAGTTGAAAGTAACGGGAAAACGTAACAAACAACGCGTCATTCCATTTGGCGATGAGGTGAAAACAACGCTTAGTGACTATATCAGCTTGCGTAATCGTGAGGTGGGAGGGGAAACGGAGCCCCTGTTTACTTCTGAAGACGGCAGGAGAATCACGCGTGGACAGGTGGAGGTGCTGGTGAAGAAAGGTCTTTCGCTTGTTACTACACAGAAGAAACGATCACCACATGTGCTGAGGCATTCCTTTGCGACCGCAATGCTTAATAACGGTGCGGGATTGGAGAGTGTGCGAAAACTGTTGGGGCATGAAAGCGTGGCAACAACAGAAATATATACACATACGACTTTCGAGCAATTAAAGAAAACCTATAAAGATGCCCATCCAAGGGCTTAGTATAACCTTATAAAAATAGGAGGTAACTATGGAAATTAAGATTCAGTCAATTCATTTTGATGCTACTGAGAAATTACAGGCGTTCATCGACAAGAAGGTCGCCAAGTTGGAGAAAACCTTTGAAGACATTCAGAAGGTGGAGGTGCAGTGTAAAGTAGTAAAGCCTGCCACCGCCCAGAACAAGGAGGTTAGCTTGAATGTAATTGTTCCAGGCTCTACTCTGTTCGTGGAAAAAACGAGTGATACTTTTGAAGAAAGTACGGATCTTTGTGTAGATTCTATGAAGGTACAGCTCCAAAAATACAAAGAAAAATTGCGCAATCGCTAAAAAAAGATGGGAAAAATTTTGGTAATTCGAAAATAATGCCTACCTTTGCATCCGCTTTCTGACATTTAACAGCTTTGTCGGGAGGCGGATGCTTAGCGAAGCCTCTTTAGCTCAGTTGGCCAGAGCACGTGATTTGTAATCTCGGGGTCGTTGGTTCGAATCCGACAAGAGGCTCTGAGAACGGCGAAAGCCAATCCGTGTTAGCGAACCGGCAAGAGAGGTAAAAACATGAAGGGTGGTTTCCAGAGCGGCCAAATGGGGCAGACTGTAAATCTGTTGTCTTTCGACTTCGGTGGTTCGAATCCATCACCACCCACTTCCGATAAGGAAGTCTTGCGGAAATAGCTCAGTTGATAGAGCACTAGCCTTCCAAGCTGGGGGTCGCGGGTTTGAGCCCCGTTTTCCGCTCAAAGTTGCGATTGAGCAAGTGCAGAAACGCTCTTTCTGCCGAGCATGAGCAACTTCGCACGATACAGTGCAATGCTCGCTGTTATAGCTCAGTGGTAGAGCACTTCCTTGGTAAGGAAGAGGTCCCGAGTTCAAGTCTCGGTAACAGCTCAAAGAGAAAACGATTTAAATCGCATAATTCATTTATAAAACAATAAACAAAGAAAAGCTATGGCTAAAGAGAATTTTGTGCGCACCAAACCGCACGTAAACATTGGTACTATCGGTCACGTTGACCATGGTAAGACTACTCTGACCGCTGCCATCACCACTGTACTGGCTAAGCAGGGTCTCTCTGAGGTTAAGTCGTTCGACCAGATTGACAATGCTCCTGAAGAGAAGGAGCGTGGTATCACCATTAACACCGCTCACGTTGAGTACGAGACTTCAAAGCGTCACTACGCTCACGTTGACTGCCCGGGACACGCCGACTATGTGAAGAACATGGTAACTGGTGCTGCTCAGATGGACGGTGCTATCCTTGTTGTTGCTGCTACTGACGGTCCTATG
>JAEEGJ010005557.1_pt1 | contig 39408 bp, 31 predicted proteins | sample 8958761 | NCBI WGS metagenome assembly JAEEGJ01 (sample SAMN16246546, study PRJNA631951) | gut metagenome | biome: gut microbiome; feature: rumen; material: RS-attached | host: Bos | place: Iran: Karaj | collected 2018-10 | reverse complement strand
ACCGCTATTCCACCCACAGACATCGTATGGCCAACACGTCGAATGAGAATATTGACTCGGGCATCGAGCCCACATATCTGTTGGAGACAGTCGATGACTTCTATGATATCCCCAAAGTGACGGAACTCATCAAAAATTATTATTCAAAATAAAAAGCTTGATTATGACAACATTGGTAATTATTATCGCCTTAGTGGTGATCGTAGGAGGTTATTTCATCTCCACCCAGCGCTCGCTGGTGAATCTCGATGAATTGTGTAAGAACGCCCTGAGCCAGATAGAGGTTCAGCTCAACTCCCGTTTCGACGCGGTAATCGCCTTGGCAAAGACCGCTGCGCAGTATGCCAAGCACGAGTCGGAGACGATCATCCAGGCCGTGCAGGCCCGTGGAGGCAACCTGGGTAACGGCAACCTGCCTGCTACACCGGAGAGCATCAATCAGCAGAGCGACCTGCTGACACAGATGATGGGACGGCTGAACGTGGTGTTCGAGCGCTACCCGGAGCTGAAGGCCAGCGACCTCTACAAGGAGGCACAGGAGGGTATGAAGCAGTACGAGGAGAATGTGCGTATGTCGCGTATGATCTACAATGATACGGCGACGAAGATGAACCGCATGGTGCGCCAGTGGCCGTCGAGCATCGTTGCCTCCATGCTGCACTTCGATGTGAAGGATTATCTGAAGGTGGACAGCGAGGAAAAGAAACAATATCCGAATCTCGATGAGGCATTTAAGAAATAATCGTGGAATGTGGAAGGTGGAAGGTAGAATGAGAATTCTTTGTTGCAGGGTAATTCCTTTCCTTTTACTACTTTTCGCATTTCAGTATTCATTCGCGCGGCCTACGCTCAAGCGGCTGGACATCCGCGTGGTGCTGAGCCATAACGGCGATGCGAGGATCACGGAGACCAGGCTGATGAGCATCGACTCAGAGGGTACGGAGTGCTATATCGGCATTGGAGTGCCTGAGGGTAGTGAGGTGCGTGACCTGCAGGTGACCGACGAGACGGGACTGGCGTATGAGAACGTGGGCCGCTGGGACATCGACCGGAGCCGCTCGTGGAAGGCCGGCAAGTGCGGAATCGTTGCCAAGCACGGTGGCTATGAACTCTGCTGGGGTCTCGGCGACAGTGGTGAGCGTACGTACATCACGAGCTATATCTACACCAATCTGATCCATTCCCATCCCGATGCCGACGCCATCCGCCATGTGTTCCTCGATGCCAATGTGTCGCCCAAGCCCGACGAGGCGTACCTGAGCATCGAGGCCGAGGACTCCCTTGCGCTGACCGAGGAGAACAGCGGTGTTTGGGGCTTCCGTTTCGGCGGTGAGCTGGGCTTTGCCGATGGGAAGATTGTGGCGTACAATACCGAACCCTTCGGCAGCAGCGGCGCGCTGTATGTGATGTGTCGCTTCGACAAGGGGCTCTTCGAACCTGCCGTGCATGATGATGAAACTTTCGAACATAAGAAGGAACTGGCCTTTGAGGGCAGTGACTATGTGGGCGATGACGATGATGAGTGGACAACATCTGACACCATCACCCTCCTGTGTTTGATCATCGGCATCTTCATCGTGCCCATTATTGCAGGCATTTGGTATTTCGTCTATGTGTGGCGTGCACGCAAGAAGGTGAACAAAGATTTACTCTGGTACCGCGACATCCCGATGAACGGCAATCTGCAGCAGACCAACGACGTGCTCAATGCCTACAAATATTTTAACACCGACTACAACAATCTGCTCTCGGCCTGCATCCTGAAACTCATCAATATGGGGGCGATCAGCATCGAATCGCGTCTTAATGAGAAGGGTAAGACAGAGCAGAATTTCGTGATTCATGAGTTGCCCGACACAGGCGATCAACCACTGCTGTTGCGGAAGATACACAACATCTTCAAGAGAGCGGCTGGTGAAGACACCGTGTTGGAACCTCGCGAGTTGAAGAGTTTTATGCGTAGCAGCCACAACGAAAGCATCACCGACTCGTTTATCGATACCCTTCACACCAAGACGGGCATCAGCAAGTATAAGGACCGTCTGGACGAAGTGCGTCAGGTGTTCGGACTGAAGAAATTCCTCAAGGAATTCTCGCTGTTAGACGAGCGTCATGTGGGTGAGGTATCGATGTGGAAGGACTATATGATCTATGCCACGCTTTTCGGTATCGCCGACCAGGTGATCAAGGACATGAAGAAAATCAATCCCGAGTACTTCAATATGGACCAGGTGGCTAGCCAGATGGCCAACGATACCACCCTGCCAACCATCTATTCCACTCTCCATTCAAGCACCTCCCGTGCTGTGGCGAACAAGGCTGCACGAGAGTCAGCCCGTCAGGCCCGTGCCTCCGGTCGTGGGGGCCATTCCTCATGGGGTGGCGGCGGTGGCGGCTTCTCCGGAGGAGGCTTCGGAGGCGGCGTGAGATAGAATAATTCACGCTTAAATACACGGATTTCTCTAAAGAATGTTAAAAATAGGCCGTAGCAATGCAAAAATGCGATTGCTGCGGCTTTTGTTTTGTCTTTTTATCTTATCTTTGCAATCAAAATAAACGTAAAACAACAATTATCTGACATGAGTGACCAACTAAAAAACATTGCTAACAGTTTTGCGGAAGAGTATTGCAGCGATGCGATTTACCCTGCCCATCTGTTTAAGGCAATCCTCCATAAAGATATGGGGCTTGTTCATTTTGTCGAATCAGAACTCGACAAGGATTATTACTATCTTCAGGACTGGGCTGACGTACAGATGCAGCTCGCTCCCAGGGCCGTCCGTCCGATGCGCGACCTCGAACTCAGCGATGAGTCGGTTGCCGTCATGGAGGAGGCAGAGAACTACAAGGTGAAATTCGACCTCGATGAGGTGACGCCCGTGTGTATCCTGGCATCGTTAGTGACGCCGGGTGTGGGATTCTCGTTCGACCAGTTGAAGACCTTGCCGCTGACTCCTTCAGACATCAGTGCGAAGATGGGTGGCGGTGCGAATGTGGAGGCTCCCTATATGGAGGGTGCCGAACTGACGAAGAAGACTCCGGCTGCTGGCGGTAAGGGTAGTCTGGCCAAGTACTGTGTGGACAAGACCGCCATCGCCCGTGCAGGCAATCTGGATAATGTGATTGGCTTCGAGAAGGAGATATCCGTCATCTACGAGATCCTCGGCCGTAAGACCAAGGCCAACCTGCTCATCACCGGTGAGGCCGGTGTGGGTAAGACCTCGCTCGTGAACGGCTTCGTGCGTGAACTGGCTGCCGACCGTGTGCCGGGATTCCTGAGTGGGGCTGTGGCCTACGAGCTGGATACCGCTGCCCTGGGTGGCGACGCCCAATACAAGGGTGAGGTGGAGGATCGCTTCAAGAATGTGATTACCGAGGTGGAGAACCTGCCGAATGCCGTGCTGATCATCGAGTCGATCGACAAGCTGTTCGACAAGCAGGGCTCACTGTTCGGGGCATCTTCCATCTTGAAGAACGAACTGAGCAAGGGTCGTCTGCAGCTGCTCGCCACCTCGAGCATCGACGGCTATACGAAGAATATCGAGACAGACAAGGAGATGACCTCGAAGCTGGAGAAAATCACTGTGGAGGAACCCACGGCCGACCTGACGCTGCGCATCCTGAAGGGTGCCATCCCCGCCTACGAGGAGTATCACGGACTGAAGGCCGACGAGACGGTGCTGAGCGATGCCATCCGGCTGGCCAAGCGCTATCTGACGGAGAAGTCGCTGCCCGACTCTGCCTTCGACCTGATTGACCGTACGATGGCGCAGGTGAAGACGATGAACGACCTGACGGGCAACATTATTGCCAGTCTGCGCGAGAAACTGGACGCCATCAAGGCTTCTGCCGAAGGTAAGGATAAGGCCGACGAGGGGCTGATGAAGGAACTCGACTGGCTGAACTATGAATTATTTAATAAGGTGAGCTGCATCCTGCTGGCAGGTGTCGATTCAGACACCGACTTTGCGAAGATCGCCACCATCCAGGAGCGTACAGACTTCCTGGGCGGCATCCTCGACAAGCTGACAGAACTGAGCGCCGAGCAGCGTACGGAACTGAAGAGCGACGACCTGAGTGCCGTCGTGGCCAAGCAGACCGGTATTCCTCTCGGTAAGGTGCAGACGAAGGAGCGCGACCGACTGATGGGTGCCGAGGAGACGCTGAAGAAGCGTGTCGTCGGTCAGGATCATGCGGTGAAGAAGGTGCTCGACGCTGTCTATGAGGCCCGTTCCGGTCTCAGCAAGAAGGGACAGCCGATGGGCTCGTTCTTCTTCCTCGGTCCGACAGGTACCGGTAAGACGGAGTTGGCCAAGGCCCTTGCTACCTTCCTCTTCGGCGACGAGAGTGCGCTCATCCGTTTCGATATGTCTGAATTTAAGGAAGAGCACTCGGTGGCATTGCTCTACGGTGCGCCTCCGGGATATGTAGGCTATGAGGAAGGTGGTCTGTTGGTGAACAAGATCCGTCAGAACCCGTATGCTGTGGTGTTGTTCGATGAGATCGAGAAGGCCCATAAGTCGGTGTTCGACCTGTTCCTGCAGATCCTCGACGAGGGTAAGCTGCACGACCGTCTGGGACGTGTGGGTGATTTCTCGAACGCCCTCATCCTCTTTACCTCGAACATCGGTGCACAGACCATCGTGGAGAAGTTTAACGCTGGTATCATTCCTGAGAACAACGAGCTGATGGACATTATGCAGGGTTACTTCCGTCCGGAGTTCCTTGCCCGTCTGACGGAGATCGTGCCGTTCTCGCCGATCACCGACAAGACGGTGGCCAAGATCTTCGACATCCACCTGAAGGGTCTGTTGAAGCTGTTGGAGGAGCAGAACATCGAACTGACGCTGACCCCCGAGGCTCGCGAGAAGATCGCCCTGCGCGGCTACAACCAGCAGTACGGTGCGCGTCCGGTGCTCGGTATCATCCGTAAGGAACTGCGTCACCCGATCTCGAAGATGATGATTGCAGGCAAGGTGAAGACCGGCGACAAGATTCTGGTCGAGGCCGACAAGGACGGTCAGGCTGTATTCGTGGTCAACGGCGAGCGTCTGGATAAGCCTGCAGAGCAGAAGTCCGAACCCGCAGAGGAAAAAAAGGCTGCAAAGAAAAAGTAAAAACGAGTTATAATAAATTAAGTATTCACTAAAAAACCATTACGACTATGGCAATGAAAGAGAATTTCATTTCGATGGCTCCCGATGAGGAGAGCAATGCGAAAGTTAGTTTGATCGACCAGAACAAGACTCTGATGATCGACCAGTACACAACAGATGTGGAAGCAGGTAATCCTGAGTTCGTGGAGGACATCCAGAACATCGACGATGCATTCCAGCACTTCAAGCCGAAGGTGGGTGTCACCTTCACCGACGAAGAAGGCGGTGCAGTGGAAGAGACCCTGAAGTTCGGTGAACTGCGCGACTTCGAGGCCAATGGCGGCAAGGGCCGTCTGGTGGAGAACAGCCCGTTCCTCTCCGGTACGAAGATGAAGATTGAGACCAATCAGAAGATCCGCAAGAGTATTGAGCAGAACCGTAAGCTGCGTGACATCCTGAAGGAGGCCGGCAGCCGTGAGGAGATGAAGACCATGCTCCAGTCGATGCTCGATGAACTCAATGCTGCAGAGTAATTTTTTGTAAATCGTATATTAGTAAATCGTAAATAAAATGGCAGATGTAGAATTACAGAAAGCTCAAGAGGCCCAGCAGGCTGGTGCCGAGCTTCAAGAAAAAGGTAAAGACGTCAGTAAATTGCTGTCTCAGTTTGGTGGTTTCAACGCCATCCGTGGCTTCATGCCTGACGCAGACAATATGAACCCCGCCCGCAAGGCCGCCAAGGATGTGTTCCTGAAGGACAAGCGTTTCAAGGACAAGAGAGAGAACCTGAAGCGTGAGATCAGCCGCTGGCTGGAACTGCTCGATCAGGCAGACATCGACAGTGCAACGGGTTATGCCGACGCCTGTAAGAAGGAAGAGGAGAAATATACCAACGTGCTGAAGCAGGGTATCACCGACGCCCTCTATGCCACACAGAACCTGGAGCGCAGCTATCGTCAGCTCGACTCCTTCTTCAAGACCTGTGGTACCGACAAGGTGAAGAACCTGCGTATCATCAACGTGCTGAAGGAAGATATCGCCGATGCAGACTCCGGTTTCGCCGGTGAGGTGGAGAACATCCTGCGCAACGGCTTCGACCGTCTGAGCCTGAAGGATGCCTACAGCCTCGTCTGTGTGCCTGGTGCTGTGTTCACTGATAAGGTAGATTTGCTGCAGTGGGCCAAGATGGCATTCAAGTATAAGGTGATGCTGCTGACCGACCACGCCGACGAGTATTCGTTCGACGACCTGCAGGCCAACACCGAGGGCTATCGCGACAGCGACCAGTGCCTGATGAACGTGGTGATGACCGCCAACTGGATCGTCGGCCGTGAGGCAGAGAAGATGTCGAGCGACGAGGAGGATCAGAAGGCCTTCTACATCGCACCGTCTGCTGCCCTCTGCGGTAAACTCTACGACGAGACCGCCAACATGGCACAGGGTGCCGGTGGTAAGAAGTATGGTACCCTCGACGGTGTGAAGGGTGTGAAGAGCGACCTGCTGAAGTCGGAGATCGCCGCCCTGATGGACAACCAGGTGGTGCCGATGGTCTACAGCGAAGGCCGTGTGATGGCATTCAACAACACCACGCTCTACAATGGTGACCTCGACGCCATGAAGGAATATCCTATCGTGCGTGTGTTCGACTGGGTGAAGAAGGTGCTGATGAACTTCGTACATGAGGTGGCTCTCGAGAACTGGGATCCGTACAACAGCCCGAAGAACCTGAAGGCCAAGATCCAGGAGTTCCTTAACCAGTACAAGGGTTATGGCAACCTGTTCCAGAACTACGAGATCGGTGAACCCCGTCAGGATCCTGTCACCAAGCAGATTACCTGCGACATCACGCTGACACCGTTCTATGCCGCCAAGAACTTCATCATCAAGGTGGCTGCCGACAAGAAGGCTAAGGAAGCTGCAATGGCAAGTGCTTAAATTTTTTTATATCAACAATTAAAAACAAATTATTATGGCTAAAACACCTGTAAGTATCGCGATTGACGATTACAAGGAGAGAGAAGTCCTGATGGTAACCTATGAGTTCACTCAGGCAACAGACGTAGAAGGTCAGATGGCCGGTATCCCCCGTGGTGGTAAGATTACTGTCCGTGTAAAGGCTCTCAACGATGGTACGCCCGACCTGATGGCCTGGATGTGCGAGCGCAGCCTGCCGAAGAACGGTACGATCAAGTTCCTTGAGACGAAGACGAACAAGGAGATGAAGAGCATCAAGTTCACCAACGGCTACTGCATCAACTTCGAGGAGAAGTGGGAGGACAAGATGGGTCACTTTGAGGAGATCGTCATCACCTGCAAGAAGATCGAGTTCGGTAACGTGGCTTATGAGAACGAATGGGCTTAATCAATTAAGAGTTAAGAAGTAAGTTGAACCATAAAGATTAAAATATTATGGCAGTGAATGTAACCCCGGTAACCCTCGAAATTGATGGGTTCGCAGCGAGAGAAGTAATGATGGTTGACTATAAGTTCGATCAGGCTACCGACCGTGAGGGCCAGATTGCAGGTATCCCCCGTGGTGGTAAGGTCACCATCCGTGTGAAGGCCATGAACGACGGCAACAATGAGCTGATCGCCTGGATGCTCGATCCGACGAGCCCGAAGAACGTATCAGTGAAGTTTGTGAACACCGTCGACGGTGCAGCCATGAAGGAGTTGAAAGGTACCAACTGCTACTGTATCAACTATGTTGAGAAGTGGGAGGATGGCCAGCAGCACTACGAGGAAATCGAGATCGTGTGCCAGAAACTCGAGAACGGTGCCGTCAGCTACGACAATCCTTGGAAGTAGGCGATTCCTACTCGATGCGAAGCATCAAGTAAATGAATTTGAATATCCGAGAATTGTTCCACTCTATCAATCAATTGATTCAGTCTTCGGACTGGGTCAATTGATTAACCGTGTAAAAACGAACCTCACGAACTGTTTATATTTTAGAAGCATTTCTTATGGCATTAATAGCTCGTCTTCAGTTTGGCAATAACGAATCCAAGGTCTATTCGTCCGAGTATCTCGTCGCAGACTGCCATTGTCATTTTTCACGTCACCACAACCAGTTCCGTCCAGATGCCGATGCCCGGTGTGAGCAGGTGGAAATTGTTGTCGTGGCTCCAGGCAAAGAGAACCTGAACCTGTATGACTGGTATATCAGTGGCGAGCCGATTAACGGGCGAGTGCTGTTCGACCTGATGGTCGCGAATGGCGGTGATCTCACTGCCTCGTCAGAGCTGCTGTTCGAAGATGCCTACTGTTTCTCCTTGGCCGAGGACTATCATATTGACAGTTCCAACCGTCGCTATCTCAAGCTCTCGCTGATGGCAGAGCGCGTCATTGTGGATGGCGTCGTCTATAAGAATACCCCTAAATAAATCCTCCGACGACTATGGCAATAACTGTTTCCAATCATCTCAAGGCCATGCTCTATCCTGAAGATATCCGCTCGATAGACGAGAAGAGGTTCAGGATACCTTGTGACAGGTGCTTTACGGTGCTGCATTTCAGCTATGAGTGCAAGCGTGAACGTAACAAGTCGGGCTACCCGTTCGGCAATACCACCTCCACCATCCTTGATTTCACCATTCGCCTGATGAGTCCGGAGGATGGCAAGCCGTTCTATCAGCAGATGCAACAGAACGAGCCGGAATTCTTCACATTCCTTTTCAATGCCACCTTATTCAATAGGCAGTACGTGACAGGCTATGAAGACGCGATGGTCGTCAATGGCTACGTGATCGACGTGGAGGATGATTTTACGAATGCACCAACCTCTGAGGGTAATACGGAGCAGATGCTGATCCACGTGAAGCTGCTGGTGACCAACATCACTTACATAGGTGTGAATGGTGACCGCTATATTGAAATTTCGAGGAAAGTATCCAGATAATAAAGGAGGAAAGATATGGGAAAATATAAATTGACAGTTGGCTATGTTAAAGATATTGAGACGGAAGATAACGCTACTGTTGAAATCGAATCTGTTTTATATTACGTAACAATTAATAAACTGGACTATCAGAAAAGAATCTTTGCGCCAGGTTATATACATGTAAAATTGTTGCTGAGTACGAGTAAAAAAACAGATGGTACTGGTGGCTCTAGTGGTACTGGTGGCACTTCCGGTGGTTCCGGTGATACTGCTAGCTCTGCCAAATTTCCTAATTTTTCTGCTTTGCAGGAAAATTTTTCCAGACAGTTGGTGACCCTTGTATATAATAATGGTACAGAAGATCTTAAAGTGGCAGATAATTACTTCGTCTACAAGATGAAGCCTATCCAGGAAAAGAGTTCTACTGCAACAAGCCTTTATGTGGAACTGTTCTGCTATAGCATGGACAAATTGGCAACCATCGACAAGTATTGTTACGCCTATACAGCACGTAAATTGGGCGGTGAGATCTTCACTGAAGGCATCAAGAAATTCATTCTCACTCCAAACCCAGCGCAGCTTCAGGGCAAGGTGAATCTTCAGTTCCTGAACTATACTAATAATGACAATATAGCAGAGATCCGACAGCCGTATCTTGTGCAATATAATGAAAGTTTCTATGACTTCCTGGCCCGTAGTGCCATCCGTTGTGGCGAGATGTTGTATTTTGAGGGGGGATCACTGAACTTAGGCATGAAACCAGATCTTGAGAAGGCATCAGACGACCAGTCGGGTGTGGCCGACTCTGTGGACTATGAGGAATCTGTCGATCATGTGCTCGATGTGGAAGGTTGTCACTATGATTTTACCATGCGTTCATCGGAAAACGACAACCGTTATGTCGATTCTCCCACGTCGCTACTTGGTGAATATAAGTCGAAGGATGGTCCAACTACGACAGGTAAAGAAGAGGGTTTGGTGAAGGAAACAACAATCTTTAATTATGAGAAAGGAAAAAAGACGGTCATCGTTGAGACCTCTTTCTATAACAGTGATGACAAAGAAGTAGTTAAGCTGAAGGGTGAGATCAGTAAGGTCGTGACAACAACTACGATTACCAACAGCGAGAATGAGGAATTATGGAAGCTGACGGAAACAGTAGTTTACGAATATGAAAAGGAAAAAGATACAGATGGCAATGTAGCAAAAGATAAAGACGGCTCTACAAAGTATAAGAAGCAAGACGGTAAACTTGTCTCAACACCCAAAACGACTAAGGTGCTTACAGGTCAGGGATTCAAGGCTGTTTATAACCAGCCGGAGGCTAACGATGCCAATTTCGTGGAACTTGAAAAGAACGGCTACACCAATTTTTCCAATGAGTCGTTCGATTACAGGTTAATGTTGCTCAATCTCTTTTATACGGTCTTGAATGATACCAGTCTTTACGACATCATTTCAGATCTCGCCTGGTCTGTCGCTCAAACGGCGAAGGATGCTGGCGTGTCCATGAAGAAAAAGAACGACCAAAACAATGACAAGAACCTGACTCTGGACAAGGATGAAAACTCCGACCAGACCGACGGCACAACGTTCAATCTGTTCTCTACCTTAAAATCCCTCATTTCTGACAGCAGCCTGACCGTCAACCAAAAAGGTAATGTTGTGTCATTGCTGACGGCCGCTTTCTATTCCAAGATGCGTCGTGCCTCTCAGACAGTCAGTCAGTTACTTGTCAGATTGAACTACGGAGCAGATGATCAAGGCCTGTGCTTAGGTGACGTGATCAAGGTGGGGGGAGGCTTCTACATTGTCATCAAGGTGGAACTGGATGAGAGCGGAAACTATATCGTTGAAGCCATACCTCCTTTGTATAAGGAAGTGAGTTCTGACAAAATACAGAAAGCCATCCCGTGTCCGCCGCTGATGCCGGAGATCCCGACCGTCAGGACAGCGGAGGCTCAGGTGGCCTTTGTGGAGGACAATCTCGACCCGAACCGTTTTGGACGGGTACGTGTGAGGTATCCTTGGCAGCCAGAGGACGGCGACAAGTCGCCTTGGGTCCGTATGGCGACACCCTTTGCCACTGCCGGCGGTGGTGTCACCTTCAGACCTTGTACTGGGGATGAGGTGTTGCTCAACTATGAGGACGGTAATATCGAACGGCCCTATATTGTTGGCTCCTTGCAGTCAAGATATGTCACGGATCCGTGGCTGCCTCTGCCCGACCGTGTCATCCGGTCGAAAAATGGTCATTCCATTACCTTTAATGATAAAACTGACGGCGTAGATTTCCTGATCGGGCTGTCTCCTGCGGCCTCGTTTATCAGGAGCGTAATCCCTCTTTACAAACCGCTAATCACCAACCAGGACATGGTCGATCTTACTGGCGGCATCAATATCACTGACCGCTATGGTCTGTATCAGATTAATATGTCGTCAGACAAACGTTCGGTGAATATCGCTTCCCCCCTGGGTAACGTCAGTTTGAATGCCTTTACAGGCATCACCATTTCCGCGCCGAATGGCAATGTCAAGATAGAAGGCAAGAATGTGTCGATCTCTGCCAGCAACAAGCTCTCGTTGATCTCGGGTACAGCAGCCGGCGACCATTTTGTGAATCCGCCAGATAATGTGAAGTCCTTGGGATCCTGGGCGAAGTGGGGATTAGGTACCATGGGTGAAGATGTGTTGAATAGGACGGTTGGCAAATGGCTTGACCTGTCGTTTTTCCGTACTATATTGGAGGTGTTCACCCGTCCTGTTGATGGCACGCTGAAGATCAAGTCTAACAGTTACGTCATGATAGAGGCAGGCAAGGGTAAGGCCGAGGCTCCGTTCGAAAACCTTGAACATCCTGGAAGGGAGATGGTTAAGAGTTTCGACAGGGCAGGTCACACTTTGGGTGATGTGTTTAGGTCTATCGATATGCTGACCTCAAATGCCGATAAGATTTGTAATAATGTCAAGACTGCTTATGAGAATGTAAAGGCTTCCGCCACCAAATACAAAGCTCTTCCTGGCTACAATCATTTACAAAAACTGAAGTTTGGCGAAGGAGACAATGATGAACTTATACAGAAAATCTTTGGTAAACGTAATGAGAAAAAGTTTAAGATAAAAGATATTATCGATGTAAATAGTTTCGATTTTGATAATATTGAAGAATTTCAGTTTCATAATGGCGGTGGGCAAAATGAGAACCAGCAAAATGAGAACCAGCAAAATGAGAACCAGCAAAATGAGAACCAGCAAAATGGCGTACAAATTGTAAATCAAGAAAATGCGCAGGGTAATCTAAATAGAAATGTGGGCGGTCAGAATCAGGATATTCAAAAGAAAAGAGATGATATCGTTTCTGGTGCTCAGAAAGTTGGTGTTGACTTGAAAGCTCTGTTCGATGCTGCAAAAGCATGGAATGAGTTCACACTTTCTAAAGTGGATAAGTGGGACTGCTATTATTCAGATGGCCTTCAAACTGCAATCCGCGGACTTGACATCTTTATGAATAATGGGAATGACGGATTAATAGCAAAGATCAATGCTGGAACTGTATCAGAAACTACCGATTTGACTAATTTTGCCCGAGAGATGACCATCCTCCGCCGAAAGATTGTCTATAAATTAATAAATGAAATCAAAGATGATGATAACTTTAAAAAGCTGATTAAACTTGAAGCTGGCGGAGAACCAACTTTCGATGATGATAATCAATGGGCGAATTTTTCCAAGAGAATAAAACCGGCTGACAATCTTGACAAGAATTTCTTGACAATAAAGAACTCTTTCGTTAAGTGGGCGAAGAACTACTTTATTGATGGATATGTCAATCCGTGGATTGATGCCATTTCCATCACGAATCGATGGAGATCAGCCGAGAAAGGTCGCATCCTGCTGTCTGACACACCTGGTGCGACGATCCATTTTAACGGAGGGGTGCTGGAGCAGAAAGATAATATAGCTGGAGTTATCTCCGCTTATCCGATAGCGTTACAGAAGAAGGTAAATAGTGTATAGTTTATGGATATAGTATTCGACGATTGGAAAGAAGCCCTTCAGAATCTGCAGGACTGTGTCTCGAAGGATCTGGAAGAGATACGCAAGCAGAAGGCTGAGGTGCAGCAGATTAAGGTAGACATCTTCAACCGTTTGGCTGAAGGAAAATACTTCCGCGATGACAAACGCATCGTGATCTCTGCGCCGGAAATCATCATCGGCGACGTAGATAAGAGCGGTGCCCTCTGGGGCGATGGCGGTGCTGTCGTGGTCAGGGGCAACAATGTGAGCCTTCAAGGTGTCGGACAGTCTGGCAAGGTGGATACGCATGCTTCGCTCATCTCCCAGATAGCTGCCGATCCAGGCCCAGACGGCGTGGAAGAGGTGGTATGGCCAAACTCCCAGATTGTCAGTCAGGCCCGTCAGATAGCCATCCAGAGCAACGACTCCACCGACTTCTTCTCTGAGCCTCCAACCACAGGAGGTGCCGGCGTGCGTATCCATGCCGACGAGACGATTGAGATCAGTGCTACCCGCTCTGTCGAGAAACTCGACAGTATCATATCTGACAGGCTGAGCGCGCTGAATAGTGTCAAGTCAGACCTGACTTCGGAGGCCTCCAAAAAGATGTCACAAGTCAATGATGTTATTTCCGACATCCAGGATATCTTTGACGCTGAGGCAGACTTGAACGGAGGACTGATGGATGTCCGCACCAACATTGTCGATCTTATAGATCTGCAGAATCAGTATGAAGGTATGATACCAGCTCTTTATGGAGCCGTGCAGAACTGTATAGACACCCTTTCTCGCTTAGCAGAGACCAACAGGCGTATCACAGCCCTCGAGGCAGAACAGGATAGGATTAGCAACGCCAAGACCGACTTTACGGACAAGACCACAGGCTCAAGCCTGACAGTTGAGGCCGAGCAGATGTTCTTCTCTTCTGTCGATGGCGACGGGAATATCCGTACCAACGACGAGTCGGCTATCCGTCTGCGTGCCCGTCATCTTGTGGCAGATACCTTGAATGCCGACGGTACTCTGATCGATGACAGTAATATCTCGCTTGCATCAGGTGCGATAGCGCTCTCTACGACGAATATCGAGATGACTGACGATACGACCGGCAGTATCACATCAGGAGGTTCGGTGGCTATTATGACCAAAGATTTCTCTGTAGCTGCTGTAGATTATGATATCTCGGATGGCAGCCCCGAGGAGAAGGACCAGGCTGCTGAGAGTAATATCACTTTCCGGGCAGAGAATATCGTGATGGCCTCCATAGACAAGGAAGGCAACAGCACAGGAACATTCTCGGTGAATGCTGCTGACACTATGTTCTGCTCTGCTGATAAGGATAAGAATACGACGGGCACGTTTGGCGTGCAGGTCAACAATATGGCGCTCTCTTCTTACGATAAGGACAAGAACGCCACGGGACAGTTTACCCTCGTCACAGAATTGGCCAGTGTGGCTGCCATCGACAAGGACGGTAAGGCGAAGGGCCAGATCAGCCTCGATGCCAAGGATATCTACGTGAAGGCCACCGATGTGGATGCTGCCAAACTGACCGACCAGAATATGGCCGCGGGCAGCTCGCTGACGCTGTTGGCCGAGAAGATGTACGTGGGTCGTATGGATGCAGACAACCAGGCCAAAGAGCTGACACTGTCGTCGGAAGAGACGGGCGTCTATGGCAAGACGACTGCCGAGATGCAGCAGGGCGAGGCCAAGGCTGTGGTACAGCTCACCGGCGGCAACGTAGCCGTCAGTGGTTCGAAGGCCGAATTCTATGGCGACAATACCGTCAACGGCAAGACAACATTCAAAGGCGAGATTACGGCTCCGAAGGCTGCCATCGACAGCCTCCAGGCCAAGTCCGAGTTTAAGTCGCCGAACATCAAGGACGGCATGCCCGCCGCTCCTGCCGCTGGTGGCGGCTCTCTCTCTGCCAAACTGAAAGAGGCGGATGCGCCTAAGGCGAAGGATGTGGAACTGCCTAAAGATGAAGAAGATAATAATGATAGTGAATCATGAGAAAGAGTATAGGAGCACTGATTAATGAGATGAAGTCCAAGATGAGCGGTTACGCCGTCATGTTGCAATATCGGTATATGAATCTTTGTGTGAAGGCAGAACCAGCTGCTCTCTTGTCCTTCACGGTCACCGATGACGAGGGGGAAGAGACTAATCTGGAGGAGGTGGCCTCGGCAAGTCTGGCCAACGACTATCAGTTTGAAATCTACCCCCATGACCCGAAGATGGTCTTTGCCATCTGTAAGGGCATCAAAACGGCTCATCCGGAGTTTAAGATGGATACCAGGACGGAGGAAAGTGATGGGGAGTCAGAAGAGAACCAAGTGGTCATTGTCTGTACCATGCCAGAGGTGAATAAGGATCGTCATGATGTTCTGATTGACGGTGTGGATACACTCTACGACCAGTGTAAGGCGAAGCTCGACGCTAACCATGCCTCCTATAAAACCCGTCTGACGGCTAAATTGGTGGGTGCCTCAGAGAGCGACATCCAGGAGGCAGAAGACGAACTGGAGGAGGTCTACAAGATGCACGATGACACTTGTCTGCAATACAAGGAAGCGAAGGTCAAGGAGATAGAAGAGGCCTATCAGCGTTACCTGAACGAACAGAAACAGAGGCAGGATGCTGCCGATGAGCGTGCTGCTGCCCGGGGAGACAACGCCAAAACGCAGTATCGTGTTAATCAGAGTGAAGGCGGGCAGAGCCCTGAATGATAAATGATGAATGATAAATGATAAAACGGATCATTATATGTTGCCTGATGGCCTGCTTTGCAGGATTGACGAAAGCCCAGTATATACCGGCCTTCCGGACGGATTCTGCCATTTGGAAAGACCCAGGAACAGACTACTGGAAAAAAGACAAATTGTTCAAGCATCTGGAGGTATCACTGACGCTTGGAACTTCGGGTGTCGGCCTTGATGTGGCTGTTCCTGTCAGTCAGATCGTGCAGGTCAGACTGGGCTATGATTACATGCCCAGGTTCAAGAAGCAGTTCCGCATGAATCTGGCTGGCGGCGGTGAGGCTGCCAGGCAGTATAACGGTCAGGGCAACCGTATCAAGACGAAGTTCGACAAGATCCAGCAGTATCTGTATGAGGAGACTGGAATGGAGATTGATGACCATATCCTGCTGACAGGTCAGTTAAGCATGCACAACCTGAAGGCGCTGGTTGACGTCTATCCCTTTAAAGATGACAAGCATTGGCATTTCACGGCGGGTATCTACTACGGTCCGGCACAGATAGCTAAGACAGAAGATAATGACGAGTCGGCAACCACCCTCTCGCTGATGGAATTGTATAACAAGGAGTATGAAGAAGCCAGTTCCAGCGATGCCATCAAGAGCTATGGACGACTGACGCTCTATCCGGGAGACAAGAACGGAAAGCCTTGTCTGGTGGATCCTGCAGATGACGGTTCGGTCTCTATCAGTGTCAAGACGAATGCCATCAAGCCCTATCTCGGCTTTGGATACACAGGTAGGCTGATCAGTTCCCGCGATGACTGGAAGGTGTCGGCAGAGTTGGGCTTCTGGATCTGGGGCGGTGCTCCCAAACAGCGGATGCACGACGGCACCAGCATGTCGGACCTTTCCAATATCCCCGGCGCCTTGGGAAACTATGTCAAGGTGATCAATTATTTGAAGGTGTATCCGGTATTAAGTGTTAGATTTGCAAAGACTATTTTTTAATCATTTACAATATAATAAGGTATATGGGAAATTTTGTATGTCAGGGAGCGATGCTCCAATGTAGTTTCGGTATGGCACCGTCCACGTTGAACGTGATTGTGCCACTGCGTCCCAAATGTGGTAACATGCTGATGGCCAACATCACCGACTTTGCTCCGATGGTAAACATTATGCCTTTCGGCATGTGTCAGTCGATGGCTAATCCGACGGTTGCCTCAGCCACTGCCGCTGCTATGGGTGTACTCACACCGATGCCTTGTGTCCCTGTGATTCCGGCACCGTGGAGTCCCGGTGGACAGGTGAAGGTCATGAATATGCCTGCACTCATCAACAACGCCAAATGTATGTGTACCTGGGGTGGCAATATCTCTGTTACCAATCCCAGTGGAAGTATGACGACTCAGGGAAAGTGATTAAAGGTGAAAAGGTGAGAAAGTGAAAAGGTGAGAAATGATCGTCATAAGATGAGAGGTTACAGTAAGTGGTGGCATTGGATGTTACTACTACTCTTCACCTTTTCACCTTTTCACCTTCTCACTTCTACGGCCCAGGAGATGCATATCGTTGAGTTCAAGAAACTCAAGAAAGGGCCGTTGAACATGAACCACGTGGTGACCAGCAAAAAGGAGGCCATCCTGGACCTGAAGACCAGCGAGAAGGGATTCTCGTTTATGGCTGACGGGAAACAGGAGGTCGCGGCCGAAGAAGGGGAGGGGATCCTCACTCTCAAGGTGCCCGACAAGACAGCCTTCATCGTGGTGAAGCATGCCGACTATGGTCAGCTGACGTGGAAAGTGCCTCAGAAAAAAGGACTGCGCAGGAAGAAGCATTATACGGCAACCCTGCAGACATTCAGTCCAGATAAGGAATATAAGCTGAAAGAGCAGTGGGTGATCTTTGAAATACAGCCTCAGGATGCCATCCTGACTGTTGACAGTACCATGACGACGATTCATGGTGGACGGAAACAGATGTACCTGCCCATCGGCAAACATGCGTGGTTGGCAGAGGCTCCTTTCCATCAGGAGGAAAAGGACACTGTCGAACTGACGGACGAAGAACGGAAGATCGTGAAGATCGCCTTACAGCCGGTCTACTCGTATCTGACCGTCAAGACCGAGTTGGAAGGTTGTGATATCATAGTCGACGGTCAGTGGATCGGCAAGACACAAGGTACGAGCGGTCATCTGCGGGAAGGCAGTCACCGGCTCATCGTCATGAAGGACAGCCTGTGCTATTACGATGCCGGTTTCGATATCGGCTGGAAGGAGAAGAAGACGATAGAGCTGACCGCCGCCGACCTGCATCCAGTAAGCACCAAGAAGAGCTTGGAATGGTACTATGCGCAGTTGGCGAGGAATTCTGTGAAGACAGATTCGGTGAAGACAGATTCGCTGTCGGCAGACTCATCCCTCCACGGAGATCTACAGACTCCTGACTCCTGTCTCCAGTCTTCCAAAGCTGCAATCAAGGCTCCGGTGTCGATTAAAGCCGTCGATGACTTCACGAGCATCTGGGTCAACAGGGAACTGAAAGGCTATGGCAGTTGGGAAGGAGAACTGGAACCGGGATTTTACCTGGTCAGCACCGAGAAAGACGGTCTGGAGTCGAAGTCAAAGCTACTTTGGGTCTACGATGCGACACCTGTGAAATTGGAGCTCCTCCCCCCGATGGACAGCTACGGGATGCTCAACGTGCAGTGCAATGAGATAGGCGCAAACGTCTATATTAATGACAAGCTTGTCGGCACGACGCCCTGTGTGATCAAAGACCTGCCTGGAGACAGCCGTTGTGAGGTGAGGCTGGAGAAAGCCGGTTTCTCTCGAGCTGTGAAGACGGTCAAAGTGGTCGGGAATGACTTGACTTACGTTAAACTGGAATTGAAAAAAAGAAAAAAGAAATAAATAATGAGTATGGACATCAGACAGAATCAGGTAAGTGCCGCCCATGTGATGGTGGTCGGCTGTGGCGCCTTGGGTAACGAGGTGCTCAAGAACCTGGTGCTGATGGGTGTCACTCATATCGTGGTCGTTGACTTCGACATCGTGGAGATGGGTAACCTCACCCGTTCCGTCCTCTTCTCAAAGAGCGATGCCGAGAGGAAACGGCTGAAAGTGGAAGTGGTGGCAGAACGACTGCAGCAGATGAACGATGCCGTAGAAGTGACAGCCATCTGTGGTGATATCGCCTATGATGTCGGCTTGGGACTCATCCGTCAGATGAATGTCGTCATTGGATGTGTGGACAGCCGTTGGGCACGGTTCTGCATCAACCGTCTCTGTATGCGGGCCGGCATCCCCTGGGTGGACGGCGGTATCGACGGACTGGAAGGAACGGTGCGCGTGTTTGCACCGGGAAAGAACTGCTATGCCTGTAATCTCGGTCCCGAAGGACTAAAGGATTTGGCGAGACGGATGCCCTGCTCCGGTATCATCCGGAGGCAGGAACAGACAGGCTCTGCCCCTACGACTTCCGTCATCGCCTCCATCATCGGAGCCATCGAGGTTCAGGAGGCGCTGAAGATAATAATAAGGAGAGAAGGAGAGAAGGAGAGAAGGAGAGAAGGAAACGGGGAAATGACGTCGCTGTGTGGAAAGATGTTGTATTACGACGGGGAGCATACGACGGTCCGCATCGCGGACTATCAGGCCTACGATGACGAGTGTCCCGAACATGAATTGTGGACACCTGTCCGTCAGACGGCGGTCAGTGATGCCACACCCGTCGGCGAAGCCCTTCAGTGCTGGACCCGGGAATTAAAGAGAATGGGATTCTTGAGAAGTGGACAATTGGGGATCACACTCTGTTTGACGAATGACTGTTTCGTAGACTACGTCTCGAGGCGCGATAACGACGAGCGGGTGACGATGATGGTTCCCGGTCGTTCGGTGGCTGACAAGGTGGCTGGTGAGAAGTCCTTGGACGGACAGCCTCTGAGTGCACTCTACCAGCATGAGTATCGTCATATCGACGCAGGATTCCCCTATCCGTCACTGACATTGGCACAGCTCGGCATTCCACAGCACGACATCGTGCAGGTGACAGCAGACGACGAAAGTTTTTATTTTGAAATAAGACGTGAAGAATGATAAAGAATAGTATACCCGAAATCCGTGCAGAACTGCTGCTGAACTATCTCTATCCTGAGATGTTCAACCAGTGGACTTCCCAGAATGAGGGAACATTTTTCCGTAACTATAACAGCGACCTGCTCACCATCGACGAAGAGAAGATGGTGGCACAGACGGCACGTGACAGTTTCATCAAACTGTTGCCGCAGGGACTGCTCACCCAGGAGACAGACCTGAAGGGTGAGGACGCTGCAGAGAAGTTCAAGCAGCTGGAGTTGAAACTCAGACTCCTCCGCGAGACCTTCAAACCCATCGACACTTACCGCTTCCGTGAGAGTCTCTACGTGGAGCATCAGATGGACAGTCTGCTTCAGGGTAAGTTGGCCTACATCCTGAACACGTATTTCGGTGTCGATCTCGACAAGATTGAGAACCCCTATGTCCGTGAGGCAGCCATTCTGCTCCCATATGTGAACCGTCGCAGGGGAGACTTCGGCTTTATCGCCAATCTGCTTCGGACACTGATCAAATGTGAGGTCAACATGACGACCGGTCGTTATAGTCATAGCGACACGACCAGAAGTTGGTTGCCTATGGTGAGATATGATCTGGTCATCCCCGGTCTGACACCAGAAGAGTTTCAGGCGAAAGACAAAGAGATTCAGCCGCTGCGGGAATTCCTGTGTGAGTGGCTGATTCCTCTCGAGGTGTGGTGCGAGATTGTCATCAAAGAGTATGATGTTCCCCCGCAGACCGACACCCGCTTGACATTAGGGTATAATACAGAGGTAAGCAAATCGTAAAATAGTAAATCGTAAATATAATGGTCGATATTAATTCAAGAATCAACTGGGTGCCAGGCATGGAGCTGACGGCCGAGACGTTCTCAGGAATCTCAGAACAGTGGGATTTCCGTCAGATGCTGGCCATCCGTGCGGCAGTAGGCAACAGCCGTATGGGACTGGTGCCGGGCTCTCCTTTCAACTGTAACGGTATCTTCGTCAAGAACCGCTTCGAAGTGTCAGGCTTCCGCTGTCAGGCTGTGCTGCCGTCAGGAAGAGTGATCGATGCCGACGAGGACATAGAGGTGACCATACCTATGCTTTTCGGCGACAAATACTATCTGACGGTAGGATTCGGCAATGATCAGGTGGAGTTTGAGAAGAAGGGCGTGGCATTCGTCAGACCTCACTACGTCTATGGTATCCATACCAGGGAAGAGATAGAGGCGAATGATCTGTTCCCCCTGTTGCGCTTCCATGTGGCCGAGGGCATCTTCTCTGCTGATACCAGTTATATGCCTCCCTGTCTGCTGCTGACAGAGAATATCCGCTTTAAGGAGTATCTTAACAGCTACTTAGAACAGATGACCATTCTGTCGACTCATCCCAACCTGGCCGAGGGAGAAGGCAAACGGGCTTTCCTGCGTTATGTCTTCCAGCTCAAGAACTATAACATGAAGAACTCCATGCAGAACTTCATCCTGCTCACTCAGGAGATGGCCCAGGCCATTGACTACTATGTCGTGACACCCAACAGGGACCAGCCCCTCGACATACCACAACCCCAGCAGATAGATATACAGGCTTGGTTGCAATGGCTTGAGGATTACATGAAGGGAGCCGCCATCATCCTCGACGGAGTGGTGCTCGAAGACAACACCATCGACTATGAGGCGTTGCTCGCCCAGGCTAAGAAAGAACTGTACGAGAAACTGCATCCGGAGTTGATCGAGAAGCTGCTGGCTGACCTGAAGGAAGAACTGCGCGAGGAGATGAGGCAGCAGACGGAGCAGCTGACCACCTATATCAACGAGACCCTGAAGACGGCCATCCTTGAACAGCTGACAACGGAGATGAACGACCGTCAGACCAAGATGAGCGAGATGCTGACAGCGAAGTTCGACGAGCTTGGCAAGCAACTCAATGAGTCTCTCTATGAGAAATTGTACTTCGACCTGTTCGAGAACCTGTTCAAGGCACTCTACGTACCGGAACCGGAAGAAGAGAAATTCGTGCCGCTAATCTAATTTGTAAATGAGATGACCAGCATCAGCATACCACTCCTACTGACCCCCAAGGGACTACAGCGTGAAGACGGTCTGAAAAGATCGATCGACGCGAATATGTACCTCATCATCACGACCGAGCGTTTCAGTACGCCGGCCGATCCGCAGTTTGGCTTCGTGTTCAATAACCTGCGGTTTGAGATGTTCAATGAGAACGAGGGTGTTGTCTTCGACTCTGGCGACACCGATTCGATGAGCAATATTCAAGGGGCATACGACAAGAAGATCTCCGGTTCTTCAAAGAGTATCAATACCTTTGCCGCAGAACTGAAGTCCGCCATCACCAAATATGAGGATCGGCTTGAGAAGATCACAGTGTCGATGACTTATATCCGTGAGGAGCGACTGATCTATATTACTGTAAAAGGTGTCATCATAAGCACGAAAGAGGATTACATCTACGACCAAGTTATCAAAGTGTGGAATTGATCAAGAAATTGAGAATTGAATGAAACAGACGATATTTGAAACCAAACAGAGGGCAGAGGAGTTGTTGCGCGAGGCTTTCAACATCTGGCGGCAGAGCGATGACAACGACAAGCTTGAAGGACTTGAGAGTGACCCCGTTCTCAAGCTGATGATCACAGCCATGGCCTATCAGGCGAATGAGAGTGCCAGCGACCTGGAGGCCATGAAGACAGAGGTGATGGAGGACTTTGCCCAGTTGCTGACACCCTTCGAGGTGGGACATGCCGTACCTGCCACAGCCGTGGTGGAGACAACCTTGCAGGACTCTGTGCCGGAGTTGGAGATGAATGCCCAAAGTAACTTCATGCTCAACGGCACCGGTTATGCATTCATTCCCCTGCTGAAAACCCGTCTGTTGAATGCAAAGATCAAATCTATCATAAGGATGGACGGTCGTCGCTTCAAGGTGACCTTCCATTTCAGCACACCCATCAAGGATCTGTCGGGATTTGCCTTTGCGGTGGACAGCCTGGACTTCCAGGATCTCACCGTCAGTATCAAGGACCATCAGCTGCCCCTCATCAGACCGTGGGACTATTCCGAACTCCCCCTCCAGGACTGTTTCGGACTGGACACGATACTCTACAACCGGTCGCAGACCTATGAGGCCTCCGCCACCTGTCTCGACCTGTTTGCCCGCCAGAACATCCGATTGTTCATCCTCCGTCATCACGGCCCGGTGCGGTACCTCTCTACAGAGACAGACGTCATTGACCTCATCTTCGAGTTCTCAGGAGTCTCCGACCAGTTTGTCTTCGACAAGCAGCATCTATCCCTGAATCCGGTGGTGCTGGTGAATGCCCAGCTGCATCAGACAACTTTGAGCGGTCAGACACCCATCGCGCGTGTGGCAGGCTATGACAAGGACGAGGATCATGTGAACCTGCAGTTCCTCCATGCTGTGCGTCCTTCAGAGGAACAACTCTACGGCAACAGCCTGATCGAGGTGCGCAAGGTGGCCGCCGACCGTTTCAACCAAGGACGGCTTGTGCGTCTGCTCAACGCCCTTATCGCCAGATATCACTCTGACTTCTATGCTTTCCAGGGACTGCAGGGCTTCTCGGGCGATAAGACCATGCAGTCACTGCAGGAGACACTGACACGACTGATGGAGATATCCAAGAAAGATCAGCTGCGACAGGTGCCAGGCGTCTATTTGTTGCTGCGGAATCCCCACCTCATTGAGAGTGGAAAGGGAAGTGTCGATGTGAGCTATCTCACGACAGCAGGGGCAGGTGTCAACACATCGTTGAATGCCGATAGCACCTTCACCGTACCAGGAGGACTGAGTGCTGCCCAGACACGCCAGATTGCCAACCCCGTCATGGGTAAGGACGAGATGACGGAAGAGGCCGCCCTGGCCAGCCTCTCACGGTACTATATCGCCACGAGCGACCGCATCGTGACGCTGGCAGACATCAAACTGTTCTGTTACAACGAGTTGCTGACCCGTTATGGCATCGTCCGGGATATGGTGAAGAGCCTGACGGTCAACCGTCGTCAACAGCTGGACCGTCGTGGTTGCGGCTATGAGATTGTGGTGGAGATCGTGCTGGCCGACAATCCGTTCGTCAAGCGTAGCTTTGCAGAGAAGGCCTCGCGGGTGGGAATCCTCATGCAGAAGATGATCGAAGTGAGGAGCACCAACATCTATCCGGTGATCGTCACATTGAATATTGAGAAGAAATAGTTTAGAGTTTATAGTTTTTTAGTTTATAGTTTATAGATGGAAGATTTCTTTTTAGACATAGTGTATAAGAACAAGACCGTGCGTTTCAGGGTAGTAAATCCAGAAGCTCCGCTGAGCACGCTGATGACCAACCTGACGCATGCCATCGGCGAAGACGGCAAACTGATCTTCGACTTCCCGTCCATCGACGGAACGGGAGCGCCCCTTGACTATTTCTTCGGGCGGGAGGATCCTGACGTGCACGAGATACGTGTGCTCCGTCCGAGAATCGGACGTACGGACCAGACGCTGCTCGACTACGGTGTGCAGAGTGGCGATAAAGTGTTCCTGATGCCAGATCCCTTCCCAGGATGAGAGAGAGCGACCGATATGAGATAAGCCAGTACAAGGGACGCAACCGGCGCCTGTTGTATGAGTGGCAGCAGTTAGACCAACGGCTGGAGCATCGGCATGACATCACGTGTCAGCCCGTCCGCCGTAACAAGGACGGACTGCCCACGGCCTATCTGGTCGACTATCAGCTGAGGAGCATCAGTGGGGTAGAGAACCTGGAGCATTTCGGAGAACCCGGCGCAGAGAATCCACCGGTCTTTTCCACTGGTTTCCAGATGCGGATAGACCTGCCCGATGGTTACCCGTCGGTCGACGCGGCTCCGGCGTTCCGTTTCCTGACCCACGATGAGCAGGGACAACCCATTCCTCATCCCTGGCATCCCAACATCCGGTATTTCGGCGACTTTGCCGGGAGGGTGTGCATCAACATGCCCGACACCTATACCGATCTGGCCTGGGCTGTGGAACGGGTGGCGCACTATCTGCGCTATGAGGTCTATCATGCCATTTCCGAACCACCGTATCCCGAGGATCTCAAGGTTGCTGCTTGGGTTGTCCGTCAGGGAGAACCGAAGGAATGGACGGTTTTTTGAAGGTGAAAGGGTGAAAATGTGAAAAGGTGAATATATAAATGAATATGAAATTATATAATAAGAGTATTGGTAAAAGGTTGGTGATAAGTGTTTTGCTTTTTCACCTTTTCACCTATTTACCTCTATCTGCCCAGACAGTAAAGAGCATTGCGGTCAGCCAGGAGCAATCCTATACCGATCATATCAGCCTGGAAGGCGATGTCACCGACAAGGACATCATGGTGAAATTCGTGTTCGACGAGGCGGCCAACCAGCTGACGGTGACGCTGATCTCCCATCGCATGATCTTCGTGTTCAGGGAGGATGTACGGTTCAAGCCGCTCATCAAGGGCCGCAAGCTCCGTCCCGACCAGTTGCCTTACGTGGTCACCTATGAACCAAAGGATCAGTACCGCATCTCCAAGCTCTTCAAGAACACGGTGCCCAGACCCACTAAAAAGTATGTCTTCCACCGCTGGATCGACTACGAGGGGTTGCAGCCTGCACCGCAGGAGTATGCCATGGTGAACGACTACATCACCCAGACCTTCGACATTTTGAAGAAAAGCAATTCCGTCGTTGTCCGTCTTCGTGACGTGATGCTGATGAACGATGTCAGCAAGCATATCAACAAACGGCGGTTTGAGATCCCCTTCGGCCGTGATCTCTACACGGAGTATCATGTGGAAATCCAGCGCAATCCCTGCTTCGGCCTGGATGAAGACATTGCCTCGGCAAAGGCAGCTCTCGAAGGCGTCCGCAAGAGTTATAACAGCTTGCGTAAGAGCTTTGGCAGCGGGACTGTCGATAGCGAGGAGAGTCTGAAGACCTTCCAGGATCTGAAGAGTCAGCTCACAGAACAGTATCCTCGTAAGAACGACCAAAGTCTCTGTCCGGATATCCAGGCGGCTTGGGATGCCTATAACGCCTACACCGACTCCATCAGTAGAATGAACTGTAAGGTCGTCGCTGCAGCTAAGTCCATCTTCTCAGGCAGCGAAGGTCTGAATTCCAGGTCGCTGTTGACAAAAGCCCGTCAGATAGATGCAGCAGTGTCGCGTTATCTGCTGTCGAATGATCCTGTCGAGCGTCGTGACATCATCTTCCAGACGGAGACTCTTATCAAGACCTGTAATGAGACCATCCATAGCCAGGGTATCTATACCACAGAGCAGAAACAGGCTGTGCAGGTATTCCGTGAGGCGGAACGTTATTTTAGAAACAATTGCAACAGATAATGAACATAAAAAGGAACTTATGGCGACTCATCATCTTCGTGTGCATGCTGCCTTCGGTGGCATGGGCACAGGGGGGGATGTCTGCTGAGGAGGAACTCGATTCCGCCTTTACAGACATCAATGAGCACATGGAACTGTTTCAGGAGGAACTGATACAGTTGAATGCCCTTTGTAAGTTCCGTGTGGACATCGACATGGATATGCCGCTGAACGAACCGCTCCTTGATGTGGTCTCCGAGCGCCTCAAGTCATTGTCATCGGCTTTGACCTCCTTCTCCACACGTTGGGACACCTATTCTGCCGCCCAGCAAGTGTATATTGCCGACGACGACAGTCTTCTCAACCGTGTGGCTATCATCCAACAGATGCGGCAGGCCGTCACCGACACGCTCGCTCTCCGTCAGCAGCAGCGCGACCAGCTGGTGGCTTTCTCTACGGCAGAGAAGTTCATCTGGGGGCAGGACAAGAACTACCGTCAGTTATACAAAAAAGCCATACAATACTCGGTGTCGCCGAAACTGGCGGCCCAGTTGGAGAAAGTCAAGGCGACGGAACAGGCACTGACGGCTGACGTCAATAAATACTACGGTCAGGCCAAGGACGCGGCGACGGCATTTCCAGGCCTCGAACTCCGGATGACGGCGATGGAGAATAAAGTCTTCGAACTGCAGACCGTCTCCGCGAAGATTCAGGAGATGGCCTATAAACCCTTTATCCAGCGTGTTAAGGATTATCTGATGGGTCTGGCTTGTGTGGCCATCTTGCTGATGGGACTGAACCTGCTGAAGTCGAAGCTCGCACAGGTCAAGCAGGCTCGTGACCAGGCCAAGAAGATGAAGGAAATGATGAAAGGACAACATAATTATCCCACGATATAATGAGCAATTAGAAATTAGGAATTATGATGACAAAGAGATATACGACAATGTGGACCAGGTGGTTGGTGATGAGTTGTTTACTTTTTCACCTTTTCACCTTTTCACTGTTAATGACTTCCTGTGATGAGGAGACAGCTCCGGATATTGACGACATCTTGTCGTCTGACGATAAGGAGGAAGTGGTTGGGGATGCCCTGCAGATCACGAGCATCGAATTCTCCGACGATTATAAGGTGATGGAACTGTCCGCACGCCTGATGCATGAAGTAGGAGGTCAAGACCTGACGGACTCCTCAGTTGTGGTCGCCACACCCTATCAGCATATCAAGCGCATACTGAACCGACTGGGCCGGGAGAGTCAGCCAAAGATTACGAAGGTAAGCAATGCCAGCAGGGAGATCTTCAATAAACTGGATATCAAACTGCTTGCCCTGGTCGACCTGAGTCTACCCCAGCAGCAGGTGGACGCTGAGCGTAAGGCTGTCAAGGATATCAAGGCTCTCTTTGGCGGACAAAACCTCTTTGTTGCCTTCATGCAGAACGACAACGTCACAGAGACCTATGAGGCAACGGACTACGTCATTGATAACTATTTCGTCCACCAGGATCCGGCGACCATCTATCTCTACCGTTCGGTCGTGACAAAATTGGCGGAGATGCAGGATGAGAGTACGACGATAGGAGGCGCACGCCACAAGGTGATGGTGATCCTCTCTGGAGGAAAGACCTATGATGGTGAACAGCCTGTAGATCCCAAACACTTTGAACTTCAGCAGTTGCTGAAAGACAAGTCACAGCTTTATCAGGGCATGATACAGGCCTACTATGTAAACTTCTCTCCCAGCACTCCCGAAAGTCTGGAACTCATGGCTCTGTCAGACAATACCAGCGACAGCAACATCCTGCAGTATTTCTGTAAGTCGTTGGGAGGTCTGTACCAGCCTTCGTTCAACTGGCAGGAGATGGAGGAAGACATCCTTCATGACTACCATATCGACCTCTCCAACTACAAGATTACCTTGGAACAGCCAGACCATAAGGTCTTCCGTGGCGATCGTCATATCCTCGAGATCTCCTTCAACGACAAGAAAACCGGCGACCTGATAGCCAAGGGACAGACGGAATTCTCACTCGGTTCGGTCTATAGTCCTCTCATCATAGACGACGGCCCCATGATTGAGTTCATCACCATCGGCATCGTGATCACCCTGATCATTATCCTGTTGGTATGGGGCATTTTCCAGTTCTTGGAACCCTACATCCGCTATCGTTTCTTCGAGCGTAAGTATGTCATTAAGTACTTGGGCAGTAAGATGAGTTTCCGGGGGGAACCGGTATCCGAGTCGTGTTATCTCTGCAAGGCTCCTTTCAAGGAAGGTGATGAGATTGTTGTGAAATGTAAGCATACGATGCACAAGGAATGTTGGGACGACAACGAGTACCACTGTCCCGAACATGGTCGTCATTGCCAGGAAGGTTCACATTATTACAATAGCCATAATCTGTTGGACCAGCGTAATCCGCTGTACTATATGAAGTGGATACTTGTCGCCATCTTGGCGGGCTTTACTGCCTGGATTGTATTCGTCTCTCGTGACCATCCGATGTCGACATCGATCATCGAGTATCTGCAAACGGTGTTCCACCATAACTCTGTCGATGCGGAAAACTTTGAATTCGACTATGGCTCAGGCCTGAACGACCTGCCGGCCTTTGGTCAGGCTGTAGGTTTCCTGCTGACGCTCTTCCTGTCGAACTTCACCGTCCGTCACCGTGAGTGGTTCTATCGTTTAGCTGAGATATTGCTCCGTGCCATCATTGCCGGAGCAGTAGGAAGCATCCTCTGCCTGTTGGGTTGCCTCATCTCCATCCTCCTCCATTTCGAATACAGCACGTTCCTCACCGAATGGATTCCTTGGGCGCTGCTGAGTGGCTTCATCATGCTGGCCGTCACCTTCAAGACGCGCACACCCATCCGCCGCTCGTTCTTCATCCTCGCATGCCTGATATCCGTATTCACCATGTTTATGTGGGCATTTGTCTACTATAACACGTTATTCGACTACCGGGTGTCGCTGCTGATCGGCTTCATCGTCTATGCCGTGGCCATCGCCCTGTGCATTGCCCATGTCACACCGCGTTCGGAACGGTTCTTCCTGCATGTGGAGGGTGCCATCAAGGAGATGGACATTGCACTCTATAAGTGGTTCAAGGCCTCTCCGACTCAGGCTGTCACCCTCGGAAAGTCGGTCGACTGCAGCATCCAACTGTCGTGGGATGTCATGGGTCAGGTATCTCCTGTGCATGCGGAGATTAAGCGTCATATCGACTCTTTGCGTCTCAAGGCTTTGGAAGAGGGCGTAACGGTTGATAATGGCAAGCCCCTGCCCGTCGGCAAGGAGGTGTGGCTCTATCACGGCAAGAGCTTCACCATCGGCCACACGACATTCACCTATATAGAAAAAGACTTGTAAAGGTGAAAAGGTGTAAAGGTGAAAAAGTGAAAAAATAGATAATTCGTGAAATTCGTGTAATTCGTTGTTTTAAAAAATAATATGGTAAATATAGTGTCAAAATTGAGGTGTTTTCCTGTGGTGAGGGTATTCTACTTACTCCTTACTCCTTCTCTCCTTACTCCTTTTCTCCTTACTCCTTTTCTCCTGACTCCTTTCCTCACGTCCTGTAGTAGCGACGACGATGGCTATCAGAGTCGTCTGAAGGAACTGCTCATGGAGGATATGTCCTTCACGTGTGAGGGGGGTACGCAGGAACAGGTGTACCGTCATGAGGACCTGTCGGTATACAAAGTGTCGAACAAAGAGTCATGGTGTACATCCACCCTTGATGTCAACAACTGTAAGCTGGTTGTCTCTGTGAAGGCCAACAATACCTACGATGCCCGTACAGACACCGTCACGCTCACCGACACCATCTCCAAGTCGTCGCGCTACCTCACCGTCAAGCAGGCCCGCAATACTGGATTGTTCCTCGACAAGACCTACGCCGAGGCGTCGATGTATGGCGATACCATCTCCACCAAGCTGAAGCACAATGTCACCTACGAGGTGCAGATTCCCGACACCTGTAACTGGGTGACGCAGGCCCAAACCAGTAAGACCAGAGGCTTGGATACGACTACCATCACGTTCTATGTCAAGGAGAACAAGACCTATAAGGACCGTGACGCCGTTATTACCGTTTTCAACAAAGACGAGAAGCTCACAGACAAGCTGACAATCCATCAGCCGTTCAAGACCGAATTCAAGGCAGACTCCACTAACTTCGAGGTGAACCAGTATGGTGATACCATCACCGTCAACCTGACAACCAACATCTCCTACGATGTCATCATCCCCGAGACCTGCGACTGGATTAGCAAGAAATCGTCGCCAGCCGCCAGCGGCCAGGCTGCTCTCACCCGTGGGACGGATACCAAGACGCTCACCTTTTTCATCAAGGAGAATAAGTCCTATCACGACCGCGACGGTGTCGTCATGCTCAGCAACAAAGACGCAGGTGTCAGCATCGGCATCAATATCCATCAGCCCTTCAAGGCAGTGTTCACTCCTGACAAGAAATACGTCGAGGCGTCACAATATGGCGATACGGTTACTATCAAGATGACAAGTAATGTCAGTTACGATGTGATGATTCCCGATGACTGCAATTGGATATCGCGTGCCGCCAGCCGGAATACCAGGGGCGTGGAAACCTCCTCCATCTTGCTGAGGGTGGCAGAGAACACGACCTATAAGGCTCGCGAGGCCGTCATAAAAGTCGGCAACGAGGAAGCCGGTGTCTCCGAGTCCATCACCATCAGCCAGCCCTTCAACTTGGTGTTCAGTGTCGACTCAACCTCTCATGAAGTCTCGATGAGTGGAGCCACCTTCACCGTCAACCTGAGGCATAACATCGGCTATGTTGTGTCGATCCCGAAAGACTGCGACTGGCTCTCTCAGGCCACAGGAACCCGTAAGGCCACCAGCCGTAGGCTTCCTCTCCTGAGTAGGAGGGACAGGGGTGGTCTGACCCGCGGCTCTTCCAAAGGCATAGATACCACAGCCATCGTGTTCCGGGCCAGTGAGAATACCACTGAGCAGGAACGTGAGGCCACCATCACCATCAGCAATAAGGACGCCGGTGCCGAAGCCAAGATCTACGTCCACCAGCCGTTCACGACCACCTTCAATGTCGATTCCACCTCTTTCGAAGTGGCGACGGAAGGAGGCACGAAAACGGTCAACGTGGAGAGTAACATCAGCTACAACGTGTCGATCCCGAGCGATTGCGACTGGATAACCCTGCAGAGCAACAGCAGGGCCAGGACACGTTCCTCGAAGACCACGGCACTGCTCTTCAAGATCTCAAAGAACACCACAGGAAAAGAACGCAGCGCCACTGTCACCATCGGCAACAGCAGCTTGAACGTCAGCAAGGCGATCTCCTTCAAGCAGAAGTTTGAATCCACATTCTCCGTCGACACCACGGCGGTAGAGGTAGACGAACTGGGTGGAACCTTTGGCGTCAATGTGGTGTCCAACGTCAGCGTCAGTGTCCAACCACAGGTTAGCTGGCTGACCGTAGGTGGTAAGACCGACGTAGGCGACGGTTACTGGACCCAGAATATCAACGTGTTGTCGTTCTCCAACAAGACCGATCAGCGTCAGGGCAAGGTGAAGTTCCTCTATGCCGCTGGGAACGAGTCGAAGACCGTCACTGTGACGCAGAAGCGGACGCTCTACATCAAGGAGTCGGACGTCACGCTGACCAAGGTTGGAAAAGACTCTGCGCTGACCGTCACGAACACGGAGGGAAGGACTGTATCCTGGTCGTCTTCCGACAAGAGTGTCGCCACCGTCAACGCGGGCAAAGTGAGAGCCGTTGCCAATGGCACGTGTACCGTCACCGTGAAGTCTTCCGATGGTAAGTATTCCGACACCTGTAACATCACCGTCGAGATTGAGGAATCTACCGAAGAAACCAAAGACGAAACCAAAGAGGAAACCAAAGACGAGTCTGCTGACGGCTCGAAAGACGAATCTGCCGACGGCTCGAAAGATGACAGTGGTTCCGATAAGAGTTCCGGTGCGAGGACGCGCAGAAGAATCCGAAGATGACAAACAATAACTTAACAAGCCTGCCATAGTTGGGCAAGGAAATCTTTGATATAAAAACACCTTATATCCCCAATCCTCCGGTTAATACGGTCTAACGAGACAATAATCCGGCGGCTTTGGGGATATTTTACTTTGTATTTTCATTTAAAATCACAAGTTGTACTTTGGATTTTCAATCAAATTCGAGTGCAAAGATACGAATAAAATCTGTAATATACGATATTTTACATAAAACCATTAGATCAGAATGCGATATTTAACATGGTTACATGCTTATATTGAAGATTTCTCCCCAAAGATTTGGAAATCTCAATAATAGTGTCTATCTTTGCACTCGAAACATCAAGAGCAGTCGCTCATAGAGCGGACTCGCCAACCGAGCTTTAGGATAAGGTCGCCAATTATCAAGAGGCAACCAGCCCAAAAGGGCAGCCACGGTGGCAAAGGTACGATGTGGAAGCAACATTTATTCACTTCAAAAACATCCTAATTATGGAAAAGAATCAAAAAGACGACAGGAAAGATTATCAGACAAATGTCTATTATCTTAAGTTTGCACTCCAATTTGCAGACTCTCAAATCGAAGACTTAGTAGCATCATTCAATCGTGAAGTTCATAACAACGGCTGGGTTGGTATGCGTGCCCTTCATGATCGTGCCCTTATCGACGAGTTCATTCGTCGTGGCATTGACATATCATGCGTGCATGACGGACACTCAACCTGGTTCAGTCATCACGTCAGATACAACATCGATGAGCACAAACTCGAAACGATCGACTGAAGAATCTCTCAATTAAAAAAACTCCGCCTTTGCAGTCTGCTCTTTGCAAAGGCGGAGTTATAAAATAGCACCATTCTCAATTATTCCATTGGCTTAATCATCGACTCGATGAAAGCGATTTCGTCATCAGTCAAGCCATATTTAGCATAGAGTTCTGCATCCGTCCAAGGCTTGCTAAAGTCTTGGAGTGGGACGAAACGGAACACACCGCTAAGACAATCCTGGGTCAATTTTATTGATGCTATAAGTATCCTCACAAATTTAGTTTTTATATAAGTCACAAAATTCTTTGCTTCTTCTTCATTCGCAAACGCTGCATATATAAATGTCTGTGAACAAACTGAATGTTTTTGCGCAATAATTGGTTCTCCCAAGACGTAAGGATCATTGCCTGATCCACTTGCTTTTGGTAAGAAAACTTTGTCTTTGTCAATATCTTGATTATTCTTTTTTATATCAGATTTTGACAAATAAGCTATATGTCGTTTGTTCTTTTCCAAATAATATACGATTAGATCGTGTTCACTCGTCTTATTATCATATACCTTAAATGGATTCTTGGCACTATCCATAACATTGGTCGGAATTCCAAATGGGGTATCTCCGGAAATAATTGTGTCAACACCAACAATACATTCTTTTTTTGTTTGAGAATAAACCTTTTCAACAATATTGGCAATTCTTGGATCACGGATGAGAATATCGAATCTATCCATAATGATATTTTGGGCAGCAATATCTCCATTGTTATTATATACATAATAGCAACATCCTTTGTGACTCCTATCGTAAAGGTAATAACAAACCCCACCTTTAATTTCGACAGTAGGGAATAGAAGTCTACTATTTGTTGTATTATTTAGATATGCAATATTTCCGCATGTTAACATCCTCTTGCGAAAATCTCCAAGAAGGACATCGCGCCCAGCAGAAAACCATCTTGAAGGGATTATGAAAGAAGAATAATTAGGTTTAAGATCCATGCTAATATTACAGAACAATTGATATATCGGAGAATCATTAGAGCCTCCAGACCCACCTGTTAATTGATACGGCGGATTGCCTACTATTGCGTCTAATTTCATATTCGGATTATTGTTTATTTTCCAGAAGTGCTTGCCATCACGGAAGGTGTTGACGACAGCCTCTGGGCGTTCAGAAATGTTCTTGATTAAATCTTTGTAGTATTGGGCATTAACCTTTGTATTGCGGAAGCCGGCAAGTGTTCGCTTGGTGATGCTACGAGCCATTGGGGTCTTGCAGACCACGAGGATATTCTCTTCTATCGTAGCATCCCAAAGGCTTTTGGCAAAACCGATACTCACCTCGCCATACCTCTTTTTAGCTTCATCCACTCTACTCCTATATATATTATAGGCCACATAGAGCGGATAGAGTCCACTCTTGGAGTTGATTTCAAGGATATGAGCATCAGTACGGAAGACTTCTTTGGTTACATGTCCCTGGTCTACGTATCGGGGTATGGAAAGCATCTGTTTGAACTCTTCATCATAGAAGCACCAGCCACCTAAGCAGTCACTCATATGCATATTCACGACACGCCAGGGCGTCAAGACTGTTTCCTTGTCAGGATTGCGGAAGGTGTTGAAGATGCTGGCGATACGTTCGATACGTTCTTCAATGGTGAACTTATCAGCAGCACGGGCCATCTCACGGATACGTTTGCCTGCCTCGCGGAACACATCGGGCTCATAGTATTTCTTGAACTTCTCGAATACCTGCTTGGTCACATCCTTGGGCATAAACTCCTCCCAGGATTGAGCATCAATGAGATTGGCGAAGTTGTCAATGGTGATCTCCTCATCCTCATTGCTCAGTTCTGCACCATAGATGAGCAGCGGCATACGGATGGAGATGCCACGGAGAATGGAGATGGCGTCCTTGCGCTGGGTCTGCTTCTTCTTCAGTTCGTCCAGACGTTTCTGCTCTTCCGGCGTCAGGTCTTTCTTTTTCTTCTTTTCCAACTTCTCTTTCTCGGCATATTCCTCATTGGTGAAGCCCTGATTGTTCACGTCGATATTGCCAGTTTTGGCCATCGCCTTCGTCTTGCCGATGATGCCTTTCAAGTCTTCGAAGTCTTTCAGTTCAACCTCTGTCAGTTTTAGCAGTTCGTCATTGTAGAGCGCACCATCCTCGAAGCCGCATTGCACTACCTTCTCTATCTGTGCCTTCTTCAGCTGGCTCATCATCTTGTTCACGTCGTATGGCTTCATCTGTGAACCGTCGATGCTGATGATGGGACAGAAGTTCAGGAAGTCGCCCAATATCTTGCGGTCTTCTTCCGTCTGCTTGCCTACCTTGGCATTCACCTTTACCGTCTCTGCCAACACCCTCAGCGTACGATCTGGTGCAAAGTCGAAGGCATAGCATTGTTCCTTCATCCTTCCGTGGCAAGTGAATGGTGTCTGCACACGGAAGATGGTCTGCATATATTGGGCTGCCGAGGTGCTGAACGATCCAGCCATCATAAAGACGGCCGTCCACGGTTTGATGCTCACACCTGTTGTCAGACGGCCACAACTCAATGTGATGGTATAGGTCTCGTCAGGGTCAGAGCCAATGGCATCATTCACCATCTTCAGGGCTTCTGCATTTTCCTCGTCCTCATCGCCATTGCCTGCCACATTGACAACTTTGAACAGGCCAAAGACAGGATGTGCCTTCAACTTGGCACTCAAAGCCCTGGCGGAAGCAACACCGGGAACCACCCAGAGCGTATGACGGAAGATCCTGCGGAAGGAGTCACGACTATAGGGATAGAGACTGTCCTTATCGTCCTTACAGAGCAGGTCGAGGAAACGGTCCACATCTTTCTCGTGTACCAACGAATCATCCTCTTTCGTGCGGAAGAACTCACGGAAGTTGAAAGCCTTCTCATCTTCCACGTAATCACTCATCAGCGTTCCGAGGTCATAGGTATAGATATTGATGGCAGGCAGCGATTCGTATGGGTTGGGGTCGCCCATATGTGTCAAATCCCATTCGGCTTTGGCACGCTGCTCCATCACATAGTCCCAAGTGAAGATTTCGTTTTCGCTATAGTCATCAAGGAGATTGAAGGGCGTGCCAGACAGGCGCAGGACTTTGGTTTGTGGTTTCACTATTTCATTGACCACGTTCTTGCCTAATTCGGTCTGAGTGCCTTCGTGTGCCTCATCGACAATCAAGAAGTCCCATACTGCATCGAAAATCTCACTGTTCTTCTCGAACTTGCCGCCTACGAGTTCTGAGCCTCGCAGATCCTGCATAGATGCGAAATAGACATACTTGTCACCCTTGGCTGCCAACTGTTCGAGTTTTCCGAACAGTTCACCTTTGTTCCTGGAACCGTAGTGGTAATCCTTACGGTCAAAGAATATCTTATTGAAATCATCAAACCATCCTTCGTCCACCACAGGGCGATGGGTCAGAATCAGGGTACGGGTGAACTCCTCCTGCTTGACGACCTCCAAGGCCGACAACGTCTTTCCGAATCGCATCTTGGCATTCCAAAGCATCTGGTTGCTACGTTTGAACTGCTTGATGGTCATCTCGATGGCCTTGCTCTGTTCAGGCCGGAAGACGATGGGTGTCTGCTCTTGGGTGATGTCACCAGGCTTCAGGCTTGTCTGTCCGTTCTTGACGGCCTTGATGGCGTTCTTGGCTGTTTCCAAGTCACAGCAATACCATTCGTTGGCACCTTTGACGGTATCGAAGACTTTCTTCTTGATGCCACTGCGCTCCAAGACGGTATGTACCTGCTTATCGTTGAACGAGCAGACAGTACCGCCCTTGATATAGATGGTCAGCTCCGTATGCAACAGCTGATAGGCTATGCCTGCCGTCTTGGTGTATTGGTCTATACGCTTACGGGCTGCATCCTGAAGTAAAGGATCATTGGGAGCCAGAAGGTCGCCGTTGTCTTCCTCCAAGGTGGTTTCGCCGATCTTCAGGCAGTTCCTGTGCCACTCGTCGCCGATGGCGAAAATGTAGATAAGACGCGATTTCAGTGAGGATTCAAATGTAGCCATAGGTCTTCATTATTTGATGAGGTCAATAAACCGTATTTTCTTCTTGTTGTTCGGCCAGTCACGGACGAGACAGTAGGTGCCGTTGTGCCTGCGGAGGTCGTCTTGCTGGCAGCCGGGACAGTTCACCATCTGGTCTTCCTCGCCGAAGAGCGTCTGGATCTTTTCCGTCACGCCGTTCCTGCAGGAGTCAGGCACCACGCCTTTCAGACCGTCCATCTGCCAGAGGTTCCAGGAGATGATGTAGGCGATGTAGTTGATGCTCTTCACCAGAGGAGCCTTGCCGAATTTCGCCTGATAGTATTCTATGAAAGTCCAGAGCAGGGCTTCACGGGCCAGCAGCAGGTTGTCGCCCTGCCACTCAAAGCCGTAGATGTTCATATAGGCCGTCTGTGCCCAGTCGAGCCAGTCGCCGCTTGTGTCCGTATTCTCAGAGACCACACGCAGTTTCCTGTCGAGCAGGCCTATCCGTTCTTCCAACGGGATGGATTCTCCGGTAGTCGTATCGTAACGGCTTGCCAGATAAGGAGCCTCGCCACAGGTCATCTCCATTCGGGTGGCACGTACATAGTCTTTCCAAGACTTGCCTTCAGGGAATTCTATTTTGTCAGGATTGGACTTCCAGGTATGGTTTGTGGTATCTTCTGTATTGAAGACATCTTTTCTTCCAAACCAGGCTTCATCCACGAGATTGTTTTGGGCATTGCAGACCCAGGAGGGCGTAAACACCTCTGCCATATCTTTGGAACGGTCTGTCTGATTCTCCTTTGATTTGAGCACACGAGGACGGATCACCATCCCATGCTCACCTGTAATCAGTTCAGGCAGTATCTGGGCATGATAATCGTATTCACTTCCAAGCGCCTCATAGTCATGAGTGGCCCAGAAGATGTTCTTGCCTGTGGTATGGTCTCGCAGCAGAGTAGCCAACACTTCTGGCGAGATTGCCGACAGGTCATCCTCCCTGATATCAATACAGGGAAGACCAGATTCTTTTTCTGGCATTCTTTGCGCTTATAGCTATTGGCAAAAGCACTTATCGGACATTTATCGGGACCTCAACCGTCAAGACACGAAAAAAGCGCGGACCGCTTATCCGTGCTTGAGGTTGTAGGATACCCGACTACTGATAAGTGATATGTCCACGCCATAAGCGCAGACATTATGCATTTATCGTCGTAGTCTTATTGAAACTTCCTACATTTCAAGCACGCCGTATAACTGCTAATGCTGTTACTGTTTTACCCACAATGTCACACCGGCACCTCCACTGAGGCTCTTTTGCCAATGATCGAGTGCAAAGGTACGAATAAGTGAAGAAAATACCAAATGTTTTTGAGTTTTTTTGAGTGGAAATCCCTTCGAGGTAACTAAAAGTACGCCTTTTTACTGAGAAATAATGTCTTTAAGGCTAAAAAATAGTAAAAAGTGAATAGTTATTCAAAATATTTCGTACCTTTGTGCGCCATTAGCCACTTTGTGGCTAAATTGGCAAAATTATAAATATTATTCTACTATCAGATAGACGAATGATGGAGAAAGGCGAAGACTGCGCGTTTTTCGTAGACGGGGAAACATTTCTCGACCTCGTCTACGAACCATCAGAGAAATATCTGAAAGAGATTAAACACTTGGAGTTCTTCCGTAAACGCGGTTCGCCAACCTACCGTGACTACTATATCTTTGACATCGAAACCGAAGGCGAACGTCCGGCAAAGTTCCAGAAGCAGCAGGTCTACGATGTGCTGGAAAGTATGATCCGTTGTGTCAACGTCAATCGCGAGTACTTCTATTGGTACATCTCCACACATACCAACTTAGGCTACAAAGCCTCGGTCAAACAGGTGTTTGCAAGAAGGGCTAAAACAGGCAGTGACATTTATGTGACATCTGTGTGACAGAATTATTTGTCGCAGTGTTCCTTTTACCTTACCTTTGTACCCGCAAGATCCGGACTTGCATAGTATTAACATTAAACAGTTAGAATTATGCAAAAGAAATCAGCACGCAGGCTGCGCTTTAACTTCAAGCGCATCCACAAGAAAGAGGTCTATCAGGCCTTCCTCGACATCTATGCCCGTGGCGGCATCGAAATGGAGAATCAGGAACTGATCAGCTTCTTGGCCCGGTACACCAACTTGGGCAGTGAATCCAGTATCAAGACGCTTTTCTACCGCTATAAGCAGCTTATCCACCTCTGAGTTTACAAGAGTTTACAAGCTGTTGATACAGCATAGAAGAATTATTAGTAAATTTGCCAATAAAACCTGAAAAGAGTATGGAAGAATCAGAAGAAAAGCCCAAAAAGAAACGGAAGAAGAAGGCCGATCAGACCACCCTTGATCAGACCACCCCTAACCCCTCCTACTCAGGAGGGGAAAAGGAACACAAGGTGCCGTGGCAGCTGGAGTACGCCACGCCGAAGGAGATCAAGGCATTCCTGAGTGACCA
>JAEEGJ010005556.1_pt1 | contig 39410 bp, 39 predicted proteins | sample 8958761 | NCBI WGS metagenome assembly JAEEGJ01 (sample SAMN16246546, study PRJNA631951) | gut metagenome | biome: gut microbiome; feature: rumen; material: RS-attached | host: Bos | place: Iran: Karaj | collected 2018-10 | reverse complement strand
ACAAGTATCTCAGTCTGATAGATGGTCCAAACGGCACCAAGTCAGGCTATGCAGTAGATGACTTTGAGCTGGATATGGATTTGAATATTAAGCTTTCATATTCTGGAAGCACCAAGAGCGCCGAGTACCTTTCTCAGGGATATCAGGATTTGGTGGCATTGTGCTCACGACTTGCATTGGTAGATGTGCTCTATCCAGAGGAAAAGCCAATCCTTATTTTGGATGATCCATTCACCAATCTGGATGACAAAAAAATAAAGGAGTCACTTAAGCTCCTTCACAAAATAGCAGACGACAGGCAGACAATTTATTTCACCTGTCACGATAGCCGATTATAGAAATGAAAATGATGTGAGAAATCGAGCGAAGCGAAGATTTCTCATATCATTTTTTTATATATTAGGGTTCTTACGATACTCCAGATGACCTTCCTGTACCCATTCATGGATAATAGAACGGTCAATACCAAATTCCTGAGCCACAATCATTTCGTTTACGTCATAGTTTTCATTTATAAACTCTTTCACCTTTGGAAAAAGCTCTTTTTTGATACATTCCTTGCAGGTGTCATAAGGTGAACTGACAGGGATTCTGCAGCCACACTTAGCACAGGTCTTTTTGAGATGACCATCTTCACCTAAAAAAGTATTGTTTGAATTATCCATATACTTTCTCCTAACCTTTAAAGTCCTATTTGTTCTTTGAAGAAATCCCCACGCTGCTCAAAGTTTTTGAAGACTCCGTAGCTTGCTGAGGCAGGTGAAAGGATAACTGCGGTGCCTTTGCTTGCGTTTGCCTTGGCAAATGTACAGGCGTCAGCCAAATCCTGTATATAATGCACCTTTTCCATAAACGCTGGACTGGCAGTATTTTTAAGCTTTTCAAGGATTACCTTTCCACTGTCGTACATCAAAATGATGTGCTCAAGCCTTGTGTTAGGTAAAAACTCAACTAAAGGATTGTAGTCTATTCCTCTGTCCATACCACCTAAAAGGATTGTGCCGGCATTTGGAATGGCCTTAATAGCGCTGATTGCCGACTCAACTGTTGTGGAAATGGAATCGTCGTAATAATCAATGTCATCAAGCTTGCCAACAAACTCAAGGCGGTGAGCCAAGGTCTTGAAGGAAGCCAATGCATCCATAAATTCTTTATCTGAAATCTCATATCGTCTACAAACATCATACACGAAAGCTGTGTTAAAAAGGTTATGAGTTCCACGAAGAGTAACACCTGGAACATCCTCAAAGGATGAGAATGGTAAATCCCCGGTTTTAACCTTGATGATTGCAGCCTTGCATTCTCCTGATGCTGGAAGACACTCAGGATTGCAGAACAGATAGTCGCCGTAATCCTGGTTCTTGTATATGTTTTTCTTGGCAGCCCAGTACTTTTCAACTGTGCCGTAGTGGTCAAGATGATCCTCGTAAAGGTTTAGTAAAATTGCCTTGGCTGGTGCATGCTTAGCATACTCAAGCTGATGGCAGGAAAGCTCAAAAACAATAATGGTACGTGGGTGAATCTGTTCGGTAATGTCAAAAATTGGAAGGCCAATATTACCTCCAAACAAAACATCCTTCCCACAACATTTAAGTATATGATATAAAAGTGAAGATGTTGTGGACTTGCCCTTTGTACCGGTGATACCGATTGTCTGAGCACCAAATACCTGCATAAACAAATCGGCTTGACAGGTAAACTGGCAGCTATACTCGCTGATATCTTTTGGAAGCACGATGCCAGGGCTTTTAAATACCACGTCGTAGTCGTTTAGACAATCCATATAAGCCGCTCCGGTAATAACATTGTGGGTGGCTGTAAGGTCTGAGCTAACTGCGTTGGCATCTGCAATGTCCAGACACTGGTATCCGCCAACGGAAAGCAGCATTCTAAAGCTGGACTGACCCTCACGGCCAAAGCCCAGAATTAAAACCTTTTTATCTTTAACTAAATTTCTAATTGTTTCTTTCATTATTCATTGATTGCATCACGAACAATCTTGGCAAAATAATCGTTCAAGCCATGGATGGATGCAAATTGTCCTTTATAGTTTTTAAATGGAATAGCAGTTGGAACAGATAGCTTTTTGTAGTGGTCTAAAAGTACTGGTAAAGCTATACCTGATGCCTCATACTGACTGATTGCCTCAGTAAGAGACGCATTGACCTCGTCGCGGCTACCAACACACTCAAAAGGCTTTTCAGGGATGACACCACAAAGCTTGTCAAAATCATCCATAAGGCTCTCGTCCTCGAAAAGTCGCTTGCCAAAAATCTTGTCCAACTCCTCAAGAGAAAGATAAGGCGAAAGGATGATGTAGACAAACAGGCATTTAGAACAGTGTCCACACCAGATGTCCTGCTTGCTTCCTACGTTGCAGCTTTTAAATACGCCGTGATAAGCCTTGAATCTCGAGAATAGCATGGCAATCTGCAACTCTGAAAGTGGTCTTAGGAAGCTAAAGTAATATACCCCAGAGTTGATGAACTCCTTTTCGTAATTACGGAAATCTTCCTCAAACTCGTAGCTCTTAGAGTATTGATGGTTTACATAGCTGCCCTCAACGGTAGATTCGTTGGCAGAATTCTCATTGGAAAGAGCAACGTAGCTGATGTCGTTGAGATAACCTGCGATGATGCTTGAAAAGGCAACCAACGCAGAAAATGGTGTATGGCCATTTAAATATCCCTGCTTATTCAAATCAAGCATGTTGCTGTCCAGGGTACGGCGAGCGTAAACTGTTTTATCCTTAAGAGAGGCAACCTTGGCTGTCTCCTCTGTTGCACCTCTTGAATTAATGATGTAGCAGTATCTGTCTGCCTTGTTCTTCAATAACTCAATACTGACAACTGAATCCTTGCCACCGCCAATTGGAATCATAACCTTAGAGTTTGCATCCATGGTAGGGTGGTTTAAAGGGGATTCACACACATTGTAAGCACTGGCGTTGCCATCAACCTCAATTGTCATAAACGAATCGATAGAATCCTCTATGCCGTTGGTATAGTAGAACTCTCCGAGGCCGCCCCAGTAGAGCTTTTTCCACCATTCAATCTGCTTGTCACTTAAGAAATGCTTGTTAATGCGAACAGTAGGTGGGCAAGCTATCTTCCAATAGCTAATCAGCTCGACCATTCCCAGAGAAAACACCATCTCATCAAGGAGAGCCGGACTTAAATCGTAGTCAACTTTATTGATTCTTGCAATCTTCCACGTAGGATGAAACTCTGAAAGACCATCAATTGAAAAACTATAGGTAATTGAAATCTCATCCTCGGAAAGCTGGTATGAATAATCCTGATAAGTAAATGTTGGATATTTGTTTCTGCATTCACTATAAAAATCTTGTCTGCTCATATAATTCCTTCTATAAAATATATATAATTTTCTAAGTTATATAAAATTGCCCCCAAAAATCTGGGTTCGCAAGATAATCCATTATGGCTCGTGCTTTTTTGATAAAAACACAGACCTAATCAATTATATAAAATGATATAATAAAAAAGTGCATAAATGATGTGTTAAAACAATCAAGTTAGATAGAATTTTTGGTTTTTAACAACTATAGAGTATAGCACAATTTATATTAACTTTCGAATAGCTTATGAGGAGGAAATATGCCACACGTAGGGGGTCAGAAATACAAGATAATCAATGAATACCAAATCCTTATGGAAGAAAGCGATGAAAAGCATCAGATAAATGCTATTGAAATGACCCGTCGCTTAGAACAGAGGGGCATTCCTGCTGAACGCAAAAGCATCTACAAGGATATGACAACTCTTATGGAAGCAGGAGTAGACGTGGTCAAAGGAGACAAGGGTTATTATATCGGCTCCAGAGTATTTGAACTTGCAGAGCTTAAGCTGCTTGTTGACGCTGTGGGTGCATCAAAGTTTATATCTCAAAAGAAAACCAAGGAGCTTGTGGATAAGATTACAACTCTTGCTAGCGTAGATGATGCAACACAGCTATCGCGCCAGGTGGTAGTGCCGGAAAAGGCAACCTCCGCCAACGAAAAGATTTTTTATACTATAGATGTAATTTATCAATGCCTGGACAATGACAAGCAGATGGATTTCAAATATCAGGAGTGGACCATTGGCAAGGAAATGAGGCCACGCCACGGCGGAAAGGTCTATCATGTCAGCCCTGCATTCCTCCTTAGAAATGATGAAAACTATTATCTGGTTGCATACGACCAGGAAAGTGGTGCCATAAGACACTATCGTGTTGACAAAATCTTATCTGCTGCCATGAGCGAAAAAGAGCGCATAGGCAAAGAAGAAATAAAGTCTCTCAACCCTCATGAGTATGCCAAACAGCATGTCAGCATGTTCGCAGGCCAGGAGCGTGTTATAACAGTTCGCTTCAAGAAGCACCTAATTGGAGTAGTCATCGATAAGTTTGGAACCGAAGTGGATATTCGCCCTGATGGTGACGACTACCTCAGGGCCCGGGTGCAGGTTGCTGTTAGCCCTCAGCTCTATGGATGGCTGGCCGGAATCGGAGCCACAGTGTGCTTCCCACAATCCGAGGCCGACGCCTACAGGGCATATCTCGAGGGAATAATTGCGGGTATCTAACCCCGGCTACTTAATTATAGCTACGACAAGCCTTCCACGTAGTAGACCCGTCATGAGTCATATATAATTACTTCGCATGAATATTATGGTTTTCTAAAGTGCCCTCGTCGCATTTTTATTATCATGTGTCTTTTACACGTCGGTACAATTTTGATTCAGATTCTTTTATAGAGCGGACACACTAATAGCTTACAAAATGGATTTCAATATTCCATAACATGAACCCAAGTACATACTTATGGAAATTGAAATCCCATTAATATAACTGGTGTCCGCTCCTAAAAGAATCTTTTCAAAATAGTCCAGTCGAGTACAAAGACACATGAGAATGCTCCTCGCTGGCACTTAAGAAAACCTATAATATTCGCGAAATTGTAATTATATATGGCTCACGGCGGGCCTACCTGTGGAAGGCTTTGTCCGAGGATGAGGTACCGGGGTTAGATATACCCGCCATCCACCCCTATAACCTGCCCTGTCATGTAGGTTGGTGCGTTGATTATATCAAGCACAATGTGGGCGATTTCCTCTGGTGTGCAGAACTTACCTGCTGGGATTTCTTCAGCAAGGGAAGCTTTGTCTGCATCAGAGAGCATGGAATTCATGTCGGTGTCTACCACGCCACAGGCAATGGCATTGACTGCGATATGGTTTGGTGCGAGCTCTTTGGCAAGGGCCTTTGTGAAGGCGTTGACGCCACCCTTGGATGCAGAGTAGGCTACTTCACAGCTGGCGCCTACGGTGCCCCACATGGAGCTGATATTGATGATGTTGCCCTGCTTGCGGCTGACCATGCTAGGTACGATGGCTTTGGCTGTGTAAAAAAGGGCAGATAGATTGGTGCCTATGATGCTGTTCCAGTCTGCTACGTACATATCTGTCAAAAGTCCGATAGATGCTTTGCCTGCGTTGTTTACCAACACATCGATTTGGCCAAGCTTTGAAAGGGCTTCTTCGCAGGCGTTGATGGTAAACTCGCTGTCTGCAATGTCCCCACAGTATACATAAACTTCGATTTTAAATTCATTTTCTAACTCTGAGGCATAGTCCTTCAGTAATTGATAATTATTGTGGCAGAAAAGAGCCAGATGGTAGCCCTCCTTTGCCAGTGCATAGGCTATTGCTCTTCCAATACCTCTGCTTGCCCCGGTTACTATTGCTGTTTTTTTCATAACGCTCTCCTTTATTATTTGTTTATTCAAATAGTATACACAATTAATACAACAACTTAAAAATAATCAGATAAATTGCTTGTGAAAGTTAGGGTGAATTGATATACTATTTACATAACAAACATATTATATCAAATACGTTTGTTAAATACAGCGGTAAAGGTGGTAGACAGCATGAAAACAACAATCTCAGGAAAAAACATCGAACTAACACAAGGATTAAAGGACGCAGTGGAGGAGCGTTTTAAAAAATTAGACAAGTACTTTATTAAAGACACTGAAGCGATAGTTACCTTAGACGTAGAAAAGGGACGTCAAAAGATCGAAGTTACAATTCCTATGAAGGGAAGCTACCTTAGAGCAGAAGAAGTCACATCTGATATGTATGCTTCAATCGAGGCTGTTACTAATACTTTGGAAGCTCAGTTGAAGAAGCACAGAAATAAAATCATCGATAAGAAACAGTCAGATTCAAGAGCTATTTTTGCTCAGGATTTCATCGAGGAAAAAGTTACTGATGATGAATCAATCCAGATTATCCGAACAAAGAAATTTGATATGAAGCCAATGTATGCTGAGGATGCATGCCTTGAGATGGAACTTATCGGACACGATTTCTTCATGTTCAGGAACGCAGAAACTGATGAAATCAACGTAGTTTACAAGAGAAAAAATGGGGCCTATGGTCTAATTGAACCAGAGTTCTAGAGTTCAAAAAAATATAAGAAATTGAACATAGTTTGATAAAAATTAATACAAAGATTTTTAACCTCCTGTTGTTATAATCCGTAGCCGGTATAACAATTAGGAGGTTTTTTATGATAAGAATCACTTACGGAGGCTATTTAGCTAAAGCTCGAAAGAGAGCCAAAATTACCCAGGAGAAGCTAGCAGAAATGACCAATTGTTCAACCTGTACAATCTCTCGAATTGAAACAGGAGAACATCATCCACAGGAGCGAACATTCAATGCTGTAGATGAGGCCATGGGTAAATTTGGGCTTGAATATGATGAAGTGACGCTAGAAAAGTTAAGTGAAGTAAGGAAAGTGGGGAATGAATTGTTAGACGCTATCCACTTGGGGCAAATGGATGAAATCGATATGACTCTTTTAAAATATCAAGCCCTGATGGATAGAAAAGATATGATTCATATGCAGTACTATTTATTCACCAATCTGGTACTAGCAAGAAAAAGAGGGATGATTGCGGAAGATTTTATAGAGGCAAGCGTGGAAGTGTATCAACTGGCGGGAGTTTTCCCTGGCTATGATGAGATAGCATTAATTAATCTAAGGAGAATCGAATTTGTCATTCTTATGAAAATTGCTTTGGCATATGTTGAAATAGAAGAATTGATAATGGCAAGAAAAATTATGGATGGGCTCATTTGTAATCAATTTGATAGTCGCAGTTCTTTTAGAAGAGATAGGTGCCTTTACTTGCTACATCAGATGGCAAAAATTCAGATAGAAGAAGATGATTTTGAAAAAACTAATTCATTGTTAAAAGGAGTTTTTAATGAATTGCTTAGAAATGAAAAATACAGAGTGCTATTTTTAAACCTTTTGTTAGAACAGCAAATGTGCGTGTCCTACGGGGATAGAGAGGGAGAAATGCTTTTGGATGGATTTTTTTTAGCTAGTAAGCGTTTGATGGAGCACATATATAAAAAGTACATAAATAACTAGATACTTCGCAAAAAGCTAGGCCAATGGCCTATTGTATTTTCCATTGAAAAATACTATATTAAGGAATTGTAGCAAAGAATACTATTCTCATATGGAGAGTGGTAATTACAATAAAAGAGGGATTAATCATGGATATAGTAGTTTTAGCAGGCGGTCTTAGTTCTGAGCGCGACGTATCTTTCAAATCAGGAACAATGGTGGCAAAGGCTCTTAGAGCTAGGGGACACCGAGCTCTTGTTTTGGATGTATTTATGGGATATTCAGACAAAGAGACTGACATCACAGATATTTTTGAAAACAGCGAGGCAAATTCAGTGGTGGTGGAGGATATTCCTACTGATGCTCCAGATATAGAGGCGATTATTGCTAGCCGTCCAGATAAGAGCAAGAGCTTTTTCGGACCAAATGTTATCAAGATTTGCCAGAAGGCAGACATTGTATTCATGGCTCTTCACGGTGGTGATGGAGAGTGCGGCAAGGTTCAGGCAGCATTTGACTTATATGGAATCAAGTACACAGGAAACGATTATATTTCCAGTGCAATAGCTATGGACAAGCAAAAGACCAAGGAATATTTTGAGAGAGCAGGCGTGCCTACTCCAGCAGGTGTAAGCTTAAACGTTGCTGATAGAGCAGGATTTACATTTGATAAGTACCCTTGTATTGTTAAGCCAAATTGTGGCGGCTCGTCAATCGGTGTTACTATCGTTAACAATCCAGCAGAGTTGGAGTCGGCTTTAGATGCAGCTTTCGAATGGGAGGACGAAGTCGTAATTGAACAGTTCATCTCAGGGCGAGAGTTTTCTGATGGTGTAATCGAGGGCAAGGCCCTTCCGGTTATAGAGATTGCTCCAAAGCAGGGATTCTACGATTACAAGAATAAATATGCCGCAGGATCTGCCGTTGAGACATGTCCAGCAGAGCTTAGTCCAGAAGTTACAGCAGCAATGCAAAAATATGCTGAGATGGCATTTAAGGTTCTTGGGCTTACAACATACGCTCGTATGGATTTCATGATGGATGAGGATAACAACCTTTATTGCTTGGAGGCAAACACTCTTCCAGGGATGACACCAACTAGCCTTCTTCCACAGGAAGCAGCAGCAGTTGGTATGAATTTTGAAGACCTTTGTGAGCACCTAGTTCAGGTATCACTTGAAAGATACAACGATTAGAGATAACAATTAATAAAAGTAGAGAGAAGCTTATAACTATGAAAACTATGACTTTGGCCAAGGTTGCTCAGGTAGTTGATGGACAACTGATTTTGCCAGAAGGCAGTGAAAACTTAAAGGACAAGGAAATATCGGGGGCAGTAAACGATAATCGAAAGATTGAGAAGGACAATCTCTTCGTTCCTATGGTGGGAGCAAGGGTAGATGGCCACGATTTCATTCCAGATGTTTTTGAAAAAGGTGCTTTGGCCACATTGTCAGAAAGAGAGCTTGATAATCCTGCTGGTCCCTACATAATTGTCAAGGATACCAAGGTGGCTTTAAAGCAGATTGCTACTGAATACAGAATGACGCTAAATATTCCAGTAGTTGGTGTAATAGGCAGTGTTGGTAAAACTAGCACCAAGGAAATGATTACATCGGTTTTGGAAACCAAGTTTAGAGTATTAAAGACGGAGGGTAATTTTAATAACGAGATTGGCTTGCCTCTTACAATATGTCGAATTCGGGATGACCATCAGGTGGCTGTAGTAGAAATGGGAATTTCTGATTTTGGCGAGATGCATAGACTTTCCGATATAGCAAAGCCTGACATTGTTGTTATGACAAATATAGGTCAGTGCCATTTAGAATTTTTAAAGGATAGGGATGGAGTTTTAAGGGCAAAGACTGAAGTTTTTGAGCATATGCCAAAGGGTGGAGTTGTTATCCTTAACGGAGATGATGACAAGCTTGCAGTTGCAGATACTCTAGGCTTAAAGAAGGTCTACTATGGTTTAAACAACCAACAGTTTAATGCAACCAATGTTGTTGCCAATGGGATTTCCGGCACTAAGGCTACTGTTAGCATCGATGGAGAAAGCTTTGATGTTACTATCCCATTGCCAGGTACTCATAATGTAATGAATGGTCTCGCTGCAGCAGCTGTTGGTAAACAGTTAGGGCTTACATCCGAGGAAATAAAAAACGGCCTGGAAAGTGCAGGCACAATCGCAGGTCGAAACAATATAATTACTGTTAGAGATATTACAGTTATAGATGATTGCTATAACGCGAATCCAGTATCCATGAAGGCTTCAATTGAGGTCCTTGGAAAAGCCCCGGGCAGAACCATAGCAGTCCTTGGTGATATGGGCGAGCTTGGAAAAAATGAGCGCCAGCTCCATTTTGAAATGGGACAGGCGCTTGAAGAAAACCATATAGGTTATGTGTTTACTGTTGGTGATTTATCTCAAGAGATAAACAATGCTCTTAATCAAAAGAACAGTTCATGTATGGCTCATCACTACGATACAGTTGAAAAAATGCTTGAGGACTTGTTGCCTATCATAAGAGGTGGAGATACAATCCTTGTAAAAGCATCTCACTTTATGAACTTCTCAACCGTAGTGGAAGCTATTAAAGTTAAGTTAGCCTAAATCAAATATTTGTCAGCCTCAAGTTGAGCCTTCATAATGCCGTTGACGTAAGCCCCGATGTGCTTCTTGTCGTCGCCTTCAAGAGATGTTGGGTCAATTGGCTGACAGTATCTTACGATAACGTGAGCCTTTTTCATGCGAGGCGCTTGAGTCTCAAAAACGGAGCGTGTGTTTGTAAAGCACACAGGTACAATTGGGCAGCCAGTCTTGGTAGCAATCTTGAAAGAACCTTCGTGGAAGGCTGCAAGCTCTCCAGTCTTTGAACGTGTGCCCTCTGGGAAAATGAACATCGAAATACCTTTTTTAATATATTCTTGAGCCTTGATAATAAGCTTTAAATCTTTTCTAGGGTCTGTTCTTGTAAGGAACAGGCAGTATGTAAGCTTCATCCAAACATTCAAAAGAGGAACTTTCTCAACTGAATTCTTAGAAAGAAAACCTGTAACTGCAGGGCAAAGATGGTAACCAAGGATAATATCAAAAAGACCAAGGTGGTTACCAATAAATAATACTGCTCTATCCTTTGGAATATTCTCATATCCAAGAACCTCATATTTAATTCCCGAAATAAAAATAACAACTCCAAATGCCCAAGCAACAAGCTTATATGCAATCTTGTCTTTCAAATCCTTATTGAAAAGCCCTATTATAAATAAGATTCCCCAGATAGGAATACTTACAATCAAAAAAATCACGATAAATGTGATAGATAAAATGGTTTTTAACATATATACCTCCGAACTTGTATTTCTCCAAATATTATAAAGTACAAAACTCCATTTATCAATTAAGATATAGTGAATAAATAAACGACAAAGCATGTTGTTTATTGAATAAAAATTCAATTATATCAAAATTTAATAATGCTCTCAGCCCTTGAAAAATAAGGAAAATTAGGCTGTTTTTTATAATAATTAGTCAAAAAGTCCCAGTGAAATTTTGACAAAATGAACAAAAAGTGGTACAATCCTTGCAGCGGTTCAAGAATGTATTAAACATTCAAATACTAGAAAAGGGGGAGGACATCAATGGAACGCGAAGACTTCGACAAGGTTCGAGAATCTGTCAGATCTCAGTGCGGTAGTAGAGTTGTTATCCAGTTAGACAAGGGTCGTAACAAAGTCGACATTCAACACGGTGTTATTCAAGAGGCTTACCCAAGTGTTTTTACTATCTTAGTTGACGACACCGAGACATGTCCATCACAGTTACTTTCCTTCAGCTATACAGACATCATTACTAAAGAAATTCGCATGAAGCTTTGCTAGATTTTCACGACTAGTTACAATTAAATATGGAATTAAGCCGTCGGCATAGCCGGCGGTTTTTTACGTTATATGAAAGATGTGTCACGGCGGCAAATGAAGTTAATTGTATTGAGGTCTCTTTTAAGGTGGGAAAGAGGTTTTCGGTGGTTTTTTTAACTAAATCGAGGATATTTTTTAACTTTTTTTAGATTTTTGGAAAAAAGTGAAGTGATTTTTTTGAATTATAAAAGAGTAACATATTATACGGGCGGTAAAAACTTACCGACCCATTTTGCTGACGAAGGAGGACATAATTATGGCAAAGACTACTAAGAAGGAACTAATAAATGTGTGTCGCGATACGATTATCAAATGTAGTAATATCATTGAGTATTGTAGAGATAATTTACAAGAAAAGAGTACGTTGCAGAATGACAATTTAAATCAATACTATAAAAGGTATAGTGATGATGCAGCTAATAGAATTAAGGAATGCGAAAATTATATTAAAAATATTGAGGGAATAAAAAAAACTGAGATAAAAGCAGCTGAAAAATATGGTACAGTGAATCCTCTTATTGAGTATAAGCAAGATGTATACGATAAACAATCTGAAGCTGAATTACGATTTAATAGATTAAAGAGTGGGTTGGATTTTGAACTTGAGCAACCGTTAAGTTATTTTAATAAATTTCGAGTTATTGATCCTTCGTATGGAGATATGTTTAATCCTAAAACGGGTGATATGATCAAGCCTCAAAAAGATCAATCACATAGAAATACATTCGGGTATAACATGGATAATGTATATAACGATGATATCGATTCTCACTCTGAAATTAGTACAAATACTGTGAATTCGCAGGGAACTAATATATCTGCTGAAAATTCACAAGTGGAGGAAGAAGAAAGGACTTCTGTTATGAGACCTGCTCCAATGCCTCATGGCCGAGTATAACTTCTACCAACTCCTAGAATGTAAATGTATCTACATCTTAATTAAATATGTTTATTAGCGCCCTATGGAAGCAAGCGCTTCCATAGGGCGTTTTGTTGTCTTTGGCTTATGAGAATAGACGACATTAAATTTACATAGACAAAGTTTTTCGATTATACTATTTCCCTTGAAAACCAACACTAAGACTTGTATCATAAGATAGAGTGAATATGAGTAATTGCACAATATGTTGTTAATATATTCTCAATTATTTTGGAGATAATTTTATGAAATACAAGAAGTTAGTCAAGTCTTTTTGCTGCATCGCTCTAGCTGGTGCGATGTTATTCTCGGCTTCAACGGTATCAGAGGCGGTACGTTCCATCTCAGAAATTGAGGCTGAGCAGCATTCTCTTGAGCAGGAAATTGACGCTCTAGATGCAGATTTATATAGTTTAGTTAGTCAGATTACAGAGATTGAGACGGCTATCTCGGACATGGAGGCCGAGATTGAAGAGACTCAGGCCGCTTTAGAGGAAGCCAAGATAGCTCGTCAAGAGCAATATGATTCAATGAAGCTTCGCATTCAGTATATGTACGAGGCCGAAGACCCAAGTATTTTTGAAATGCTTATATCGTCTGGTTCCATCAGTCAGTTCCTTAACAAGATGGAGTATGCTAGCACTGTATATAAATATGATAGGGACAAGCTAGACCAGTTCGAGGCTACTCAGGCCGAGATTGAAGAGCTGGCAGTTGCTTTGGAGACAGAAAAAAAGTCTCTTGAGTCTTCAAAGAAAGAACTCGCTACACAAGAAGCTGCTTTAAAGACTATGATTACTGAGAAGCGTGGCGAGATGGACGACCTTGATGCCGAGTTAAAAGAGGCCAAGGAGATTGCCGCAAGAGAGGCAGCTCTTAGAGCAGCCAGAGAGGCAGCCGCAAGAGCAGCAAACAATGGTACAGCCACAGCCAGCGTTTCAGCCGGCTATGCAGGATACAATGTAAATGGTGACTTGAACCCAGGATATTCAACTGGCATTAGTGGTTCAAGCGTGGTTTCCTTTGCAAACCAGTACGTAGGTTGTCCTTACGTCTGGGGTGGAAACAATCTTTCCGGAGGATGTGACTGTTCCGGATTTGTACAAGGAGTTTTAGCTAATTTTGGAATACGTTATGGCGGAAGAATGACCTCCGGTACCTTCAGAGGAGTGGGTAAAGAGGTTAGCTATAACTACATGCAACCCGGTGATATAGTATGCTACCCAGGACATGTAGCAATATACCAAGGTGGTGGCACCATCGTGGAGGCCCAGAGTACAGCCACTGGTATTACTAATTACCGATCAGTTAATTGCCATTCAATTATTACTATACGAAGGGTACTATGAGGACAAACAAACTCGTCAAGCTGATATTGTTACTTTTATGCGTAGGTGTTATAGTCTACGCATTTCTTACCATGAATACAGGTAGAGGCCCAATTTCTTATGAGGACCATCTTGAGGATGTGGCAGTTACTATAGATGGTAAGCCAGTGACATTTCAGGATTTAGCCTTCTACATTTTATTTGAAGAGCGAAAGGTTGAGGAGCAGGCCAGAATTTACAATCCAGACTCAACCAAGGATTACTGGAATTTGCACACCAATGACACCTTCATTCAAGAGGAGGCCAAGGATGTGGTTATGGGTATGGCTATCCATGATCATCTCTTTTATCAGCTTGCAGTGGCTGAGGGTATGGATAAGCTTTCTGCCAGCGAAGAGGACGAGTTGCAGTTTGCAATTACAGATTTTTGGGAGGATATGTTGGACCAACAGTGGGAACATATGCCATGTGACAAGTCCATCATAGAAGACCAATTGCGTGTGGTTGCAATAGCAGAAAAGTATCAAAATCATCTCGCCAAGGAGCAGGGACCAAGCCAAGCGGCTTACAAGTATGACGGCTATTACTATAGCTTGATTCGTGATGAGCACAAGGTTGCAATCAACAAAAAGCTTTGGAACAGATTTGTCCTTGGAGATATTACCCTTAGGCATACAAAGATTAATTATATAAATGGATTAACTGATGCGGACAAGAAAAAGGAAGAAGATTAGAAAGGCATTAGAAATGGATAAGATAGGAAGAAACGACCCTTGCTGGTGTGGCAGCGGCAGAAAGTATAAGCAGTGCCACGAGACTATGGATAGAAAGATTAACAGCTATGCAACCAAAGGCCACAAAGTGCCAACCCACGATATGCTAAAGACACCGGAGCAGGTAGAGAAGATTAAGAAATCAGCAGTTATCAATATGGCATGTCTTGATGCAGTAGCTGAGGCTATTCACGAAGGCATGAGCACAGCTGAAATCGATAAGATTGTTTATGACACAACAATTAAGATGGGCGGCATCCCAGCACCACTTAACTATGAGGGCTTCCCATACAGCGTTTGTACTTCTGTAAATGATCAGGTGTGCCATGGTTACCCTTCAGAGGATGTGATTTTAAAAAGTGGCGACATAGTTAATGTAGATTGTTCCACTATTTTAGATGGATTTTATTCTGACTCATCTAGAATGTTTATGATAGGAGACGTTGATCCAGAGACAAGAAAGCTTGTTGAGGTCACTAAGGAGTGTTGTGACCTTGGTCTTGCTCAGGTAAAGCCATGGGGCTTCTTAGGTGATGTGGGCGCTGCTATATGTGAGCATGCTCACGCAAATGGCTATCAGGTAGTTCGTGAGATTGGTGGTCACGGTGTAGGTCTTGATTTCCATGAGGAGCCATGGGTGGGCTATAACACTCTTCCAGGCACAGAGCTTTTACTAGTGCCAGGCTTTATGTTTACAATTGAGCCTATGATTAACATGGGCACACAAAAGATAAAGACAGACCCAAACAATGGATGGGAAGTTTCTACATTGGATGGCAAGCCATCTGCTCAATGGGAGTATCAGGTTCTTGTTACTGAGGATGGATATGAGGTAATTTCATACTAATGAGATTGGACAAATTACTGGTTGAACTAAATATAGGTACCAGGTCAGAAGTAAAGGCTCTTCTAAAGAAGGGCCTTATTTTAGTTGATGGGGCAAAGGTAAATAAGCCAGAGACTAAGGTAGATGAAGATACAGCGGTGATTTCTTATCAGGGAAAGGAATACAGATATAAAAAGTTTTCCTACTATATTATGAATAAACCAAAGGGAGTTATTACAGCTACTGAGGATGCCAAGGAACAGACGGTAATGAATGTATTTTACAGGCAGGTTAAAGATGCGCCAAGAGGTCTTGCGCCAGTTGGGCGTCTAGATAAGGATACGACAGGCCTACTGCTTATTACCAACGATGGACAGCTCGCCCACGATATGCTCTCTCCTAAAAAGCATGTGGATAAGATATATTTTGTTACACTTGATGGTGATTTGACCAGGGAGGACATTCAGGCTTTAGAGTCAGGCGTAAGGATTGGCGAAGGAGAGCTTACAGCTCCAGCTACTGTTGAATATAATGGAGGCAATACCTGCTATATTACCATTCATGAGGGGAAGTTCCATCAGGTCAAAAGAATGTTTTTTGCAGTAGGCAGACAGGTGGTGGAATTAAAGAGAACAGCCTTTGGAAATCTTACTTTAGATGAAAGCCAGTTGCCCCTAGGCTCGGTGCTAGAAATAGAGGGAAGTAATATAAGCTAGATTTAACAGTAACTATAGATGCCGTAAAATTGCTGATAAGTTTTAGTTGACGATTGGGCAAACAAGTTTTATTATATTTCCATCGAGGGGTTTCGGAATTTAAAGCGATAAAGCGAGAAAGTAAAAATCCAATTAAATGGGGGACGGATTTTTAGGGTTACTAGGAGGAAAAGACTATGAAGAAGAAAGCTCTTAGCTTGGCACTTTGTGCTGCTATGGCAGCCTCATTATTTGTAGGTTGCGGAAACAAGGGAGCGGAAGGCTCAGAAAACGTTGATACATCAGGAGAACTCACTTGGAGAATTGGTGGTATAGGACCAGTCACCGGTGGTGCAGCTCAGTATGGTCAGGGCGTTAAGAATGCTATTCAGCTTGCAGTTGACGAGGTAAACGAGGCTGGTGGTATTAATGGATATAACATTTCATTCAATTTCCAGGATGATGAGGCAGATCCACAGAAGGCAGTTAATGCTTACAACACACTTAAGGACTGGGGTATGCAGATTCTTGAAGGTACAGTAACATCTGGTGCTTGTGCAGCTGTTTCTAACGAGACATATGCAGACAGAATCTTCCAGATTACACCATCTGCTTCTTCAACAACTGTTACAGAAGGACACGATAACACATTCCAGATTTGTTTCTCAGATCCTAACCAGGGTACTGTTTCAGCAGACTACATTGCTGACAACAAGCTTGGAACAAAGATTGGTGTTATCTATGATAGCTCAGATCCATATTCATCAGGTGTTTATCAGAACTTTGCAGCAGAGGCACAGGCAAAAGGCCTCGAGATCGTAGCAGCAGAGGCATTTACAGCTGATTCAAAGACAGACTTTACAACACAGCTTCAGAAGTGCAAGGATAAGGATGCAGATTTATTATTCCTTCCATTCTACTACACAGAGGGATCAATCGTTCTTACACAGGCAGACAAGATGGGATATGCTCCTACAATGTTTGGTGTAGATGGTTTCGACGGACTTCTTGGTGTTGAGAATTTTGATGTTAGCCTTGCAGAGGGTGTATATCTGCTTACACCATTCGCAGCTGATGCAGAGGATGAGGCTACAAAGTCATTTGTTTCTAAGTACAAGGAGCAGTTTGGTGATACTCCAAACCAGTTCGCAGCTGATGCTTACGATGGAATCTACATCTTAAAGGAAGCTATTGAGGCAGCAAACCTTACTCCAGAGGCTTCTAACGAAGAGATTTGTGACGCTTTAGTTGCAGGTATTCAGAATGTTGATTACAATGGTCTTACAGGTGACAACATGACATGGAACGATTTAGGTGAAGTATCTAAAGCACCAAAGGCTGTCATCATTAAAGACGGCGGATACGTTTCTGCTGAGTAGAAATACTCACTACAGCTAGAATATATAAACATAAACTGTATCAAAGGCGATGCACTAGATTCCTTTAGCTGGAAACAGTTAAGGGGCGGCGTGCATCGCAATATTATTTTTTGAAAGAGAGTTTTTAGTTATGGGATTTTTAACCTATCTGATTAACGGATTGAGTTTAGGAAGCGTATATGCCATCATAGCTCTGGGTTACACCATGGTTTATGGTATTGCAAAGATGCTTAACTTTGCTCACGGGGATGTAATTATGATTGGCGCATATCTTGTGTTTATGTGCACTTCCAATGCTGGTATGCCGGCTATTGTTTCTATTGTTATTGCGATGGGATGTTGTACAATTCTTGGAATGATTATAGAAAAGATAGCCTACGCACCACTTAGAAAGGCTACTAATTTGGCAGTTCTTATTACAGCCATTGGCGTCAGCTATTTCTTACAGAACATGGCATTATTGATATTTGGGTCAAACCCAGTATCTTTCACTTCAGTAATCCCATGGGAAGGACTTTCATTTGCAGGCGGACAACTTAAGATTACCGGAAATGCTTTAATCACTATCGTGGTTTGTCTTGTAATCATGGTTGTACTTATGTGGTTTGTTAAGAATACAAAGCCAGGTCAGGCAATGCGTGCGGTATCAGAGGACAGAGATGCAGCAGTATTAATGGGTATCAATGTCAATGCGACTATTTCCCTTACATTTGCAATAGGTTCAGGACTTGCTGCGATAGCAGGAGCTTTACTTTGCAGCTCTTATCCATCACTTACTCCATACACAGGCTCAATGCCAGGTATCAAGGCATTTACAGCGGCTGTATTTGGTGGTATCGGCTCTATTCCAGGAGCTTTAATTGGTGGACTTTTACTTGGTATAATCGAGATTCTCGCTAAGGCTTATATTTCAAGCCAGTTGGCAGATGCGATTGTATTTGCAGTACTTATTATTGTTTTATTAGTGAAGCCTACAGGTATTTTAGGCAAACAGATTAAAGAGAAAGTGTAGGTGGAAAATATGAAAAAGATAAACAAGCTTGCACTTTTTGCAAACAAATCAAACCAAAGATTATTTACAACTATTCTTGTAATATTAGTTTTATATGTACTTATGACAATCCTTGATGGTACAGGCAATCTCAGCTCACTTATGAAGGGACTTCTTGTACCGGTATGTGCCTATTCACTTGTGGCAGTAGGCCTCAACCTCTGCGTTGGATATTTAGGAGAGCTTTCTCTTGGTCATGCAGGATTCATGTGTGTTGGTGCCTTTTCATCAGCATTTTTCTCAAAGGCATTTGTAGGAATTATTCCAGATGTTCCTAGATTTATTCTTTCACTTTTAATCGGTACAGCTCTTGCTGCTTTATTTGGATTCCTTATTGCAATTCCTGTACTTAGACTTAGTGGAGACTATCTGGCAATTGTTACTCTGGCCTTTGGCGAGATTATCAAAAACGTAATCAACGTATTATATGTGGGTGTAGATTCACAGGGCCTGCATTTTTCAATGAAGGATATGATGTCTCTTGGCATGGAGCCAGGCGGCAAGATTATCATTAACGGTGCGCAGGGAGTCACTGGTACACCACGTCAGTCTACATTTACAATCTCGGTTGTATTGTTGTTGCTGGCAATTGTTATCACATACAATTTTGTTAATTCAAGAACTGGTAGAGCAGTTAAGGCTATCCGCGACAATCAGATTGCCGCAGAGACAGTTGGACTTCCTATCACAAAGTATAAGCTTATCGCATTTACGTTATCAGCAGCTATCGCTGGTGTAGGTGGAGTGCTTTATGCTCACAACATTAGCTCACTTACAGCTACAACCAATACATTTGGTTACAACATGTCTATCATGATTTTGGTATATGTAGTATTAGGTGGAATCGGAAGCTTCTCTGGTTCTATTATTGCAGCAACTATTCTTACGTTGCTCCCTGAGATGCTCAGAGGACTTTCAAACTACAGAATGCTTATTTATTCAGTAGTTCTTATTATGCTTATGTTGTTTAACTGGGCACCAGGCATTCTTAAGTGGAGAGAGGCTCACGGCATAAAGAACTTCAAGTCTATACTTAAATCTAAAAACACAAAGGAGGTGCAGTAATGAGCTTACTAGAAGTTACTAATCTTGGCATTTCCTTCGGTGGACTTAGAGCCGTAGATGAATTTAACATTTCAATTGATAAGGGGCAGCTTTATGGCTTGATTGGACCTAACGGAGCAGGTAAGACTACAGTTTTCAATATGCTCACAGGTATCTACAAGCCTACAGATGGCAAGATTTTCCTTGATGGAGTTGATATCACAGGAAAGAGAACTGCCGAAATTAACAAGGCAGGTATAGCCAGAACCTTCCAAAATATTAGACTTTTTGGAGATCAATCGGTACTTGATAACGTTAAAATTGGTTTACATAATTCCTTTGAATATAGCACTGCTACAGGTATTTTCAGATTGCCTAAGTATTTTGCTACAGAAAAGAAGATGGACGAAAGAGCATTAGAAATCCTTTCGGTATTTGGTCTTGATAAGGACGCAGACGTTCTTGCCTCAAATCTTCCTTATGGAAAGCAGCGTCAGCTTGAGATAGCAAGAGCCCTTGCAACCAATCCAAAGCTCCTTCTTTTAGATGAGCCAGCGGCTGGTATGAACCCAAATGAGACCAAGGATTTGATGAATACCATCGCACTCATCCGTAAAGAGTTTGATGTAACAATCTTACTTATTGAGCATGATATGAAGCTCGTATCAGGTATCTGTGAAAAGCTTACTGTACTCAATTTTGGTCGAGTATTATCTCAGGGCGAAACAAGCACAGTTTTAAATGACCCAGAGGTTATCAAAGCATATCTTGGGGAGTAATTATCAATTAAACAAAGCGGAGTCAAATGGGATGCAGTTGTGCTCTTATATTGACGAAACGAATGAGGTGCTAAATGTTAGAAATAAAAGATTTAAAGGTAAATTATGGAGTGATTCAAGCCTTAAAAGGAATCAGTTTTGAGGTTAATGAAGGAGAGGTTATAGCTCTTATTGGTGCAAATGGTGCTGGTAAGACTACTACTCTTCAAACTATATCAGGAATGCTTACTCCTACATCAGGTAAAATCCTTCTTCACGGCACAGATATTTCCAAGGTACTAGGCCATAAAATTGTGTCTATGGGACTGGCTCATGTGCCTGAGGGACGCCGAGTTTTCCCTGGATTAACAGTGCTTGAAAACTTAAAAATGGGGGCTTATACTAGAAGTAACAAGAGTGAAATCGCAGATACATTAGAGAAGGTTTACGAGAGTTTTCCTAGATTAAAGGAGCGTCAGAATCAGCTTGCTGGTACACTTTCAGGTGGTGAGCAGCAGATGCTTGCTATGGGCCGTGCCCTTATGAGCAAGCCAAGCATAGTGCTTATGGACGAGCCATCTATGGGACTTTCACCTATCTATGTAGATGAGATTTTCAATATCATCCAGTCTATTTCAGATGCAGGCACTACAGTTCTTCTTGTAGAGCAGAATGCCAAGAAGGCATTGGCGATAGCTGATAGAGCCTATGTACTTGAGACAGGAAACATAGTTCTTTCTGGCGATGCCAAGACTCTTATGAATGATGATGCTATCAAGAAGGCTTATCTAGGGGAATAAGACTTAGGTGTCAGCTACCTGATGGGTGAGGGGAATATAGGGAGGTTTTCATCATGGGAGAGGACAAGAAATTAGTTATTGCAATAGCTAGAAGTTATGGCTCTGGAGGGCTTACCTTAGCCAAGAAGCTTGGAAAGGAATTGGGGCTTCCAGTCTACGACAGAGAGATTCTTCGAATGGCCTCTGACCAAAGTGGTATCAACGAAGAGTTGTTTGGTCAGGTTGACGAGCATGTTCGCAAGATTATCTTATCTGCCAAGGGTAAGTATAAGGGGTTGCCTCTTACACCAGAGTATGCAGCGTTTACCTCTGATGACAATCTGTTTGAGTTGCAGGCAGATGTTATTAAGCGAATAGCCAATACTCAAAGCTGTATCTTTGTAGGACGCTGTGCAGACTATATTTTGCGAGATAGACCTTATGTGCTATCGCTTTTCTTTTATGCTTCGGAGGAGGATTGCTTAGAACGACTTCGCAAGCAGGTTAGTGGAACAGATGACGAGTTGATAAAGCGCATGCACGATATTGATAAGCACCGCGCCGACTATTATCGCTACTACACAGGCAGAGATTGGAACGATGCAAGAAATTATGACTTCTGTCTAGATACTGGAGTGATGGATTACGATAAGTTGGTAGAGGTTGTTAAATCCTATATAGAAATTAAAAACAGATAACTTTTTCAAAAAAGAGGCGCCGTCTTTAGACGACGCCTTAATATTTTATTATTGTAAATCAGCAGCGATATCGATATTTTCGCCAGTGATACCAACCCAAGCACCGTTCTTTGCTTCAGATGACTCAGCGTGAGCAAGAAGCCATTTGTTGGTAGCTGTTAAAAGCTTATCCTCCTGATTATCAGCAGTAAACTTAGGCATTCCAACATTTGTACCCTTTGGAAGTCCTACAAGTACCTGGAAACCAGAATCCTTGCTAGCCTGACATGGAGCATAGTGAAGAGCTGTAGCATAAACTTCTATCATAACGCCCTTTGGACATAAGAAAGCTTTAACTTTGCTAGAATCAATCTTGTGGTCAACGATATCCTCTCTCTTTGCAAGAAGAAGTATGAAATCTGTTGTACCCATGTTGATTTCGCTTGAACGATGATACTCAAGGCAGTTAAGCTTTGTGTTGTGACCGTTGCACCAACCAAACTGCATTGGAGAACCTCCAAAGAGAGAATTTGAAATCTTTTCCGCTGCAGCCAAAGACTGAAGTGCTGCCTCTTCTGCTACATAGTCAGTTCCATCTGGAATAGGTGTCTTATCTCTAAGAGCTTCCAATATTTCCTTTTTCTCTGCCTCGTACCCCTCAATGATTCTACCGAAATTTGTAAATTCTGAATCTGTTACATTATAAATTTTCATAAATTAGCCTCCTTAAACAATATCTATTAAGAATTATACAATGTATGAGATTTTTGCTCTTATAGATAATTAGCTAAAAAGGGTCAAAAAATTGATTGTTTGACACGAATGATAAGTTTATATTGATAAAGATAAGATTTTAGATGATATTAAATGCATATTCGAGTATGATTAGTATGAGCGGTCGAAATCAGGTTGATTTCTGATATTAGAGTAATAGAGATTAGGAGAAATTAAGCTAAAAATGAACCTAAAAGTTTTAAAGACATTAGAATATGACAAAATAATTGCTAGGCTTTCCGAGCTTGCCACAAGTGAATCAGGCAAGCTTAGATGTCAGCAGCTTTTGCCAATTAATGACATAGAGGAAATAAAGATTATGCAGCAGGAGACAGCCTGTGCATTTAATCGTTTGGTTAAGTTTGGTGATGTTAGCGCAAGCGGCACCACAGATTTGCGACCTTCACTGGCAAGGCTTGAACTTGGCTCTTCCTTAACAATAGAAGAAATTCTTGCTGTGGCATCTGTCCTTGAGGTAACAAAGCGAGTAGCAGCTTACGGCAAGCAGATGGAAGAGGAGGATGCCCTTTCATTTTATTTTAATGGGTTATCACCAGAGGTTGTAATTTTAAATGAAATACGTCGTTGCATCATTGACGAGGAGACAATTGCTGATGATGCCAGCGTGGCGCTTTTTGATATAAGAAAGGGCATGCAGCGCACCAACGAAAAGATTAAAAGTGTCATGAATTCACTTTTGAATAATACGACAACAAGAGGATACTTACAGGAGCCAGTGGTTACTGTACGACAGGGCAGATACTGTTTGCCTGTTCGCTCAGATTACAAATCTAGAGTGCCTGGAATGGTTCATGATCAGTCTTCTACAGGCTCTACTTTCTTCATTGAGCCTATGCAAGCTGTAGATTTGAACAATGAACTTCGTGAACTTCAGGTCAGGGAGCAAGATGAAATCGAAAAGATTCTTGCAATTATTTCTAATAAAATTGCAGAGTCTTCAGAAGGCATTATTCGCAATTTCCAGCTTTTAACTGAGATTGATTTTATTCTTTCAAAGGGACGTTATGCTGTGGAGTTAAATGCTTCTAGCCCAGAGTTTAATGAGGATGGAATCATTAACTTACGCGGGGCTCGACATCCACTTTTGAACCCTCAAAAGGTAGTTGCTACAGACATAAAGCTTGGAGAGGATTATAATTTATTGCTTGTTACTGGTCCTAATACCGGTGGTAAGACCGTATCCTTAAAGACTTGTGGCCTGCTTACTCTAATGGCTCAGGCTGGACTTCATATTCCTGCCAAGGACAGAAGTCAGATTGCAATTTTTGATGATGTGTATGCTGATATTGGAGATGAGCAGTCAATCGAGCAGTCCCTATCAACATTCTCGTCTCATATGGTAAATATTGTCCACATTTTGGAGGCAATAAACAGTGGAAGCTACTCTCATGAAACAGAGGAGTTAATCGAGAAGAACAAGATAGACTTGCATCATTCCAAGGTTATTTATGGCTCTAAGAGTGAGGTTAGGGTTCCACAGTTTTTGATTTTAATTGATGAGCTTTGTGCTGGTACTGATCCGAAGGAAGGTGCTGCACTTGCCCAGTCTATTTTGGATAGGTTGCATACACTTGATGTGAGAACTATGGCAACCACTCACTATAGCGAGTTGAAGGTATATGCCCTTTCTACAGAGGGGGTTGAGAATGCTTCTTGCGAGTTTTCTCTTGAAACACTTAGCCCAACATACCGATTGATAATAGGTGTTCCAGGAAAATCCAACGCTTTTGCTATTTCTTCAAAGCTTGGCATTCCTTGTGAGTTAATAGAGGATGCAAAGGGTAGATTGTCAGAAAATGATAAGTCTTTTGAAGATTTGATGGTAGATTTGGAGCAAAAGCGTCATGAAGTTGAGGAAAATGCAGCAAAAGCTGCATCAGATTTGGCAGAAGCTGAGAAGAAATTAGCAAGCGCTACAGCCAAGGAAGAGAAAATTAAGTCCCAAAGAGAGGAATTAATCCGTCAGGCTCATGAGGATGCAGCAGCAATTCTTCAAGAAGCCAAGGATATTGCCGATGAAACCATCCGTGACTTTAATAAGTTTGGAAAGGGTGGCGGAAACATTTCTGCCATGGAGGCAAAGCGCCAGGCTCTCGGCAAAAATATTAATAAATCCAAGAGCAAAGCCAAGGAAGAAAAGAAGATTGAGGAGAATCACAATGTGCCAACCAATCTTCGAGTAGGCGATAAGGTAAAGGTGCTTTCAATGAACCTTACAGGTCAAGTGTGCACTGCTCCTAATGCTAAAGGCGATGTAACTGTCCAGATGGGTATCATGAAGTCTAATGTTAACATAAAAGACCTTGTGCTCATTGAGGAAGAGGATAAGTTTATACCAAAGAAAGGCACCAGAGCTAAAAATATGACTTACGGTGGATTCAACAAAGCAGCATCCATTTCACCAGAGATTAACCTCCTTGGATGCACAGTTGATGAAGCTATCGCAAAGCTTGAAAAATACTTAGATGATGCATATATCAGCCACCTTACTTCTGTACGCGTGGTGCATGGTAAGGGCACAGGTGCCCTTAGAAATGGAGTGCATCAATACCTTCGCAAGAATAAAAATATAGCAGATTTCCACCTTGGAGAATTTGGCGAAGGCGACGCAGGAGTTACTATAGTAACATTCAAATAATTTGCTTATAACATACTTATACCTTATAATTAAAAAGCAGTTTTTCGCAGCATCAGCTGCACCCGTCTGTTAGGCAGACTTAGATTGGAGAATACATGAAATACATTAACACCCTCAAAGAGGGAGACAGAGGAACAGAGACTTATCTTTGCAAGAAGAAGACACAGGGCATTTCAAAGACCGGAAAGGCTTTCGAATCCCTTACGCTATGTGACAAAACAGGTACTATTGATGCCAAGATTTGGGATGTTGATTCCGAGGGCATCAGCGATTACGACGAGCTTGATTTCATCACAGTTACAGGTGATATTACAAGTTGGAACGGTGCGTTACAGTTTAATATAAAGCGTCTTCGTCAGGCCAACCCAGGGGAATTTGAAATTACTGATTATATCCCAGCTAGCAAAAAAGATGTTGGTGTTATGTGGTCTGATTTGACTAAGCTTATCAACTCAGTAAAGGCTCCTTACATGAAGGCTTTACTTAACAAATATTTTGTAGAAGACAAGGAATTTATCGAGCAGTTCAAGTCACACTCAGCAGCCAAGTCAGTGCATCACGGATTTACTGGTGGTTTGCTAGAGCATACACTTTCAGTTGCTACAAACTGCGATTTTTACAGCAAGCAGTATCCATTTTTAGATAGAGATTTGCTTATTACTGCTGCTATTTTCCATGATATAGGAAAGGTGAGAGAACTCTCAGAGTTCCCACGCAATGATTATACTGACGAGGGCCAGCTTCTAGGTCACATTTATGTTGGTGCCAACATGATTGATAGAGCAATCGATGACATTGAGGGATTCCCTGAGGTTAAGAGAAAAGAGCTCTTACATTGTATCCTTTCTCATCACGGCGAGCTAGAGTTTGGTTCACCTAAGAAGCCTGCTATTGCAGAGGCAATCGCCCTTTCATTTGCAGACAACTTGGATGCTAAGCTTGAGACTATCTACGAGGCTCTTGAAAATGTTGATGAAAACAATTTAACATGGCAGGGATTTAACCGCCTTCTTGATTCAAATATCCGTAGAACAGGAAAGAATTAATGAACAAAAACGATATTGTACGATTAACAATAGAAGATATGTCCCTTGAAGGGGCTGGAATTGGTCACACTGATGGTGTGACCATTTTTGTCAAAGACGCAGTTGTTGGTGATGTGTGTGATGTCATAATCACTAAGGTAAAAAAGACTTATTGCTTTGCTGCGCTCAAAGAGGTAATCGAGCCATCTGTCTATCGTGTTGAGCCAGCTTGTGCTAAGGCAAGACAGTGTGGCGGTTGCCAAATCATGCAGATTGATTACAACAAGCAGCTGGAGATAAAAGAAAATATAGTTGCAAATAACCTTGTGAAAATCGGTGGTTATGATAGGGCTTTTGTAGAATCTATCCATGAACCTATCATAGGAATGGAGGAGCCTCTTAGATACCGCAATAAAGCACAGGTGCCAATTGGTGTAGACAAAGAGGGTAATATTATTGCTGGTTTTTATGGGGCCCGTAGCCATAGAATAGTCCCTAATGACGATTGTAAACTATGCTCAAAAAAGAGTATGGATATCGTATATGCGGTAATTGATTACATGAAGGAGTGCAGAGTGGCACCTTATGATGAGTACACAGGCAAAGGATTAATCCGTCATGTCTTGATAAGAGAGGGCAAAGCCACAGGTGAGACTATGGTTTGCGTGGTGGTTAATGGAGACAAGTTGCCAAATGTTGATTCTCTAATATCGCATATACGAAAAGTAGAGTCTGAATTGCCTTCACTTGTACTCAACATTAACACTCGCAGGGACAATGTAATCATGGGCTTTGAGACTAAAGTACTCTATGGCAAAGAGGCAATCCGTGATAGCATAACCCTTACAAATGGCGATACAGTTATGTTCGATATAAGCGCAAATTCATTCTATCAGGTGAATCATGATCAGATGGAAAGATTGTATAGCAAGGCGCTGGAGTATGCCGATTTACATGGCACGGAAGAGGTTTGGGATTTGTATTGCGGAATCGGAACGATTTCACTTTCTATGGCAAAGCGTGCGGGGATGGTATATGGAATAGAAGTAGTACCACAAGCAATAGAAAATGCAAAGGCTAATGCTAAGATTAATGGGTTAGATAACGCTAGATTTTTCTGTGGAGAAGTTGAAAAGGTGCTTCCAGAGTTTTATAGCGGAAAAAATGAAATGACAAAGCCAGATGTAATCATGGTAGACCCACCTAGAAAAGGCTGTGATATAGTGGCGCTAGATACTATGGTTGACATGGCTCCATCGCGAATAGTATATGTCAGCTGTGACAGCGCAACTCTTGCCAGGGATTTGAAGTACCTTAGAGAGCGCGGCTATAATTTGCAGAAGTATACTGTGGTAGATCAATTCGGCCACACCATGCATACGGAAACCTGCTGTCTGCTCACGAATACAGATGCAGAATAGCTTGACAACGGTTTCATCATTAACTACAATCAAATCAATTGAATAGCTATCTTCAGGGCAGGGTGCGATTCCCTACCGGCGGTAAAGCCCGCGAGCCGTAAGGCATGATTCGGTGTAACTCCGAAGCCGACAGTATAGTCTGGATGAAAGAAGATGATTACGACAGCTATGCCCTGAGAATATTATGTTCTCAGGGCTTTTTTCTTTATTGAGTAAGTAACCTCGATACCTCATATAAAGAAAAAGGAAAATGTTCATTTGTGACAATTAGTTGTAAGTAATGAAATGTCTTGGATAGTTTCTATTCAAGACATTTTTTAGTTTATAAAAGAAAAGCAATTTGCGGTAATGTCATGACACGCTGAATTTGAAAAGATGTGTCTTTGCGACAAATATGGAGGTGATAATGTGAATGATGAATATTACATGCAACGAGCTATTGAGTTGGCCAAGAAAGGGGCAGGCTTTGTCAATCCAAATCCAATGGTTGGTGCTGTAATAGTAAAGGATGGAAAGATAATAGGTGAAGGTTACCACCAGCGCTATGGCGACTTTCATGCAGAGAGAAATGCGCTAAAAAATTGCAGCGAAAATCCTGAGGGAGCAACAATCTATGTGACACTAGAGCCTTGCTGTCATTATGGTAAGACGCCACCGTGCACAGAGGCAATCATCGAAAACAAGCTTGCAAAAGTGGTGATTGGCGCTATGGATGCAAACCCATTAGTGGCGGGAAAGGGTGCAAAGATTTTGCAGGAGCATGGCATAGAGGTAGTCACAGGAGTCTTGGAAGATGAATGCAAAAAAATGAACAGGGTGTTCTATAAATACATCACCACTAAAGAGCCTTTTGTAGTAATGAAATATGCAATGACCGCAGATGGCAAGATAGCCACAAAGACTGGTAAGTCAAAGTGGATAACTGGAGAAAAAGCAAGATACGCTGTTCATAAAACACGTAACAACTTGGCGGCAATTATGGTAGGTGTTGAAACCATAATAGTGGACGACCCGCTCTTAACCTGCAGACTAGAGGATGAATGCGTTAACCCGATTAGAATTATCTGTGACAGTTGCCTTAGAACGCCTATAGATTCACAGGTGGTTAGGGATGCAAGCTACACTAAAACAATAATAGCAACTACTTGCGAGAACCAGGAGCGTATACGTATATACGAAGAAGAAAATTGCCAAGTGTTAACGGTGCCATCTAAGAATGACAAGGTAGATTTGAAGGCATTGATGAAGCTGCTTGGCGAAATGGAAATTGACAGTGTTCTTTTAGAGGGAGGCGGAACATTAAACTATAGTGCCATTGCAGCACAGATAGTTGACGAGGTGCAGATTTATATGGCACCAAAAATATTTGGAGGAAGTGCGAAATCTCCTGTGGAAGGACTGGGAATAGAGCATCCTAGAGATGCAGTAAAGTTAGTGCCAACAAATATCCAAATGGTAGGAGATGACATACTTATAGAAAACGAGGTGAAATACTGATGTTCACTGGAATTATAGAAGAGATAGGAACTATTAAATCAGTTGTTAGAAATAGCAGCAAAAGCCAATTAGTCATTGGTGCTTCAAAGGTTCTAGAAGATGTACATCTAGGCGACAGCATAGCAGTAAACGGAGTGTGCCTAACAGTTGTTGAGGCCACAAAAAGTCAGTTCATGGTTGATGTTATGAACGAGACATACAGCCGCTCTAGCCTAGGGGATCTGAGGATTGCAAGTCCTGTAAATCTGGAGCGGGCCATGGCGGTGGGCGGTAGATTTGGAGGCCATATTGTTTCTGGCCATATTGATGGAGTGGGCAGAATAAAATCTACCAGGCGGGAAGGAAATGCAGTCTGGTATGAGGTGACGGCCTCAAAAGAAATTTTAAATGGAATAGTTGAAAAGGGTTCAATCGCAATAGATGGAATTAGCCTTACGGTGGCAAGACTTACATCAGCAAGCTTTAGTGTTTCCATAATTCCGCATACACTAGAACAAACCATACTTAAGGATAAAAGACCTGGAGCGTTAGTTAATCTTGAAAACGACATAATAGGTAAATATATCCGTAAATACGAAATGGAGGGTATAAATGAAAGAATTAGTTGAAAAGGCTTTGGAGGATTTAAAAGCCGGTAAGATGATTCTTGTAATCGACGATGAAAACAGAGAAAACGAAGGAGACTTGATTTGTGCAGCGGAGTTTGCCACAACAGAAAATGTTAACTTCATGGCGAGCAAAGCCAAAGGACTAATATGCATGCCAATGAGCAGCAAGATAGCAGATGATTTGGGATTTTTCCCAATGGTGCAGGTAAATACGGACAACCACGAAACCGCATTTACGGTATCAATTGACCATGTGGATACAACCACTGGAATATCCGCTGAAGAAAGAGGGCTTACCGCAAGAATGGTAGTTACAGCAGGAAGCAGTGCAAATGATTTTAGAAGACCGGGCCATATGTTTCCGCTGGTTGCAAAGGATGGTGGCGTTATAGTGCGTCAGGGCCATACAGAGGCGACAGTTGATTTGATGAAGCTGGCAGGTTTAAGGGAGTGCGGCTTGTGCTGTGAAATAATGGCAGAAGATGGAACAATGATGCGAAGGCAGGAACTTAGAGAGTTTGCTGAGGAGCATGATTTGACATTGATTACAATTGCCCAGCTGCTTGAGTATAGAAAAATTTATGATGCCATTGTGGAGTGTGTTTCTATAGCAAAGATGCCAACGAAATATGGGGATTTCATGGCACACTGCTATATCAACAAAATCAATGGCGAGCATCACATAGCCTTGGTTAAAGGTGACATCGCAGATGGAAGTGATGTGCTTTGTCGAGTTCACTCAGAGTGCCTTACAGGTGATGTTTTTGGCTCCATGAGATGTGACTGCGGTCAGCAGCTTCAAAGAGCAATGGAAATGATAGCTGAAGAAGGTAGGGGAATCCTTCTTTACATGCGTCAAGAGGGCCGAGGAATTGGCCTTGTAAACAAGCTTAAGGCATACAAGCTACAGGATGAAGGTATGGATACTTTGGATGCAAATATAGCACTTGGTTTCCCAGGAGACCTTAGAGAATACTACGTTGGAGCCCAGATACTCAGAGACTTAGGAGTACATTCGCTTAATCTTTTGACCAATAATCCAGACAAGATTTATCAGCTGTCAGATTATGGAATGGAGATTTCTAGAAGAGTTCCAATCGAAATAGAAGCAAACAAGTTTGACGTATTTTATTTGAAAACAAAAAAAGCAAGAATGGGTCACATTCTTGAGGTGTAGGAGGACAATATGAAAGTTTACGAAGGAAAGTTAGTAGCAAAGGACATTAAGGTAGGTGTGGTGGCTGCCCGTTTTAATGAGTTTATCACCTCAAAGCTTTTGGTCGGAGCATTGGACGGCCTCAAGCGAGAAAATGTTAAAGAGGACGACATTGATGTGGCATGGGTTCCGGGAGCATTTGAGATTCCTCTTGTGGCGCAAAAGATGGCACAATCAGGAAAATATGATGCAGTAATCTGTCTGGGAGCTGTCATCAGAGGCGCTACTTCACACTATGATTATGTGTGTGCTGAGGTTTCAAAGGGCATTGCCCAGGTTAGCCTTGCAGCAAAAATACCAGTGATGTTTGGAGTACTTACAACAGATACAATCGAGCAGGCAGTAGAGCGTGCCGGTACTAAGGCAGGCAACAAGGGCTTTGAGTGTGCTCAGGGGGCAATTGAGATGGTTAATCTTATGAAAGCGTTAGACAAGTAAAAGCTTCACAAACATTTCACAAAATATGTACTAAATTACACAGATTAGAATTAAATTTTGAAATATAATAACAATGGTGAGTAATAATTAGCAGATATAGGGATTAAGGTAGTTTAAACAATAAAATATAACTTTAAGGAATAATCTGATGAATATATTTAGCAGATTTATAAAAGTTTATAGAGAGGAAAACGAGATGATTCGTGAGTACTTTCGCGATTGTTTAAAGACCATAGACGAGAACAATCTATACATGCTTAGGAAAACCTGTATGTATATATCTATGGTCTACTTAGTTATGTTTGGAATAGCATATCTGATGCTGCCTGATTTTAAAATATCTTTTTCGTATTTGACTTTGATACCGCTTCTGATTATTTATTTCAATGTCAACCTATATGTCATTAAACATCAGGGTGAAATCAGCACAGCAAAAACTGCGGCAATATGCTGCACATTCTACTTTTGGCTGGGTGTAGTATTGTCTCTTATGGATGTTGTGGCATCGCCAAATACTCAGGCAATATGGTTACCAATTGCTGTCCTTGTATTTCCAATGATTTATATAGACAGGACCTACAAGTATTGCTTTGAGGAGTTTGTAGTGCTGGCGATTATGTTGGTAATGTCCTATTTCTACAAGACCTACGAAATGTTTATTTTGGACGCCCACACAGCTGTGTCTGTGTATATCGTCTCAATACTGTCAGCTCACATTGTACTTGTGATGCGAAGCCGTGAGACTCTGGCAATGACAGAGCTTACCAGGCTAAGCTCCATGGACAAGCTTACCAAGGTCCTTAACAAAGGTGCTTTGCTTCAAAGGATAGACAGCTACTTTTTGCACAAGCCACCAGAGGAGCCATGTGCCATGTGCATTATTGACTTAGACGATTTTAAGCAGGTAAATGACAACCTGGGTCATAATATAGGTGACTTGCTGCTAGAGCAGGTGGGCAAACTTTTAAATGAAAATTTTAGAGCCTATGATATTGTTGGAAGATATGGCGGCGATGAGTTTGTAGTTGTTATGCCGAGAATGGGTGATATAACAATCCTTCAGATGCGTTGCAAGACTCTTCAAATGTACATATCATCGATTAATTTTGACAACGACAAGCCATTTACTGTAAGTATAGGTGCAGTTGTAAATACAGGGCTAAAGGACAGCGGCAAGATGTTTGCTATGGCAGATGATGCCTTGTACAAGTCCAAGATACAGGGCAAGAATTGTTGCACCACCTGGGTTTACGACGAAATGGAATTTAACAAACCTTTGATTTTGGCGGTGTGCATAGAGCGTCACAATTGTCTCAAGGAAATATATGGTGAAGACAATGACAAGTTCCAGATTATTACTGCTTTAAATGATGACGATGCATTGTGCCAAATTAGTAGATATCATAGCTTGATTAGAGTGATTCTTTTGGAAGTTGACCAGGAAAATGGTCGAGGATTGCTGGTAGTCAAATATATGAAGAATCGAGAAAGCTTTGCAAGGATTCCTATTGTTGTTATTGCAAAGGATGAGGAATCCTGCAAACAAGCCAAAAAACTTGGCGCTGACGAGGTTCTTATGAAAGATACCCCACCAGCAATTTACAAAAAGACAATCAATAAATTAATAGGTATTTAAGAAATATACATCGGCGGCCAGTATAACTGTGTCGCCTTTTTTTAATTGTAATTCGCCGATAGGCACCAAAGCTTCACCGTCACGCATTACAACTGCAGGAGCAAAGTGATCTGGGCCGTGAATCTCTGAGATGGTAAGGCCGTCCCAGCAGTGCCCCTCTATGACGTTTACTGTGAGCATATCCACATGCTCGTCTCTGGCAAACTTGTTTAAAAGATTAACCCTTGCATAATGCTCAACGAAGCCGGCACTTATGATACCAGTTGGGATAGCAACAACGCCGACACCTAAAAAGGCTGTAACGATTGCCATCACTCGTCCTGCGTATGTGACAGGATAAATGTCTCCGTAGCCTACTGTAAGCAAAGTGGAAACTGACCACCAAACACCAGAGAAAGCATTTTCAAACTTATTTGGCTGCGCTGAATGCTCGGCATAGTAAATGCCGATAGAGCTGGCCAGCATAAGAATCATAACGATAATCATAGATGAAACAATCTGATTCCTCTTTTCTTTTATGACAGAAAAGATAACGGCGAAGGAATCGTATTGGTTGTTAATTCTAAACAGATGAAAGATTCTTATGACGCGAAGAATTCTAAATGCCACAAAGCCGGATAAAAAGAAGAAAGGCAAAATGGTAAGTAAATCTACAACACCATCATAGGAAACCAGAAATTTGGCAACAGCCTTGCCCTTTGGTAAATCAGGATACAAAAGGTCAGCTGTCCATATTCTAAGTGCGTATTCAATGGCAAAGATTATGATGGTTATCAGTGTAATGGCATTGAAAACAGGATAATATGGACTGAGATTTTTGTAGGTCAGCAATATCATCACCAGAATATTTGAAAGAATAGTTATGGTGATAAAAATATCAAAGATTCTACTAGGTAAATCCCCTTTGTTTCCAATTTGAATTATGTTAAAGACTCTTTCTTTCTTCAAAACTAAATGCCCCCAAAAGTTTATTTAAGCTTCAAACCGTAGAAATTTGCGATACCCGTAGCGTCTGCAACACCTAACTGCTGATACTGCTCAGGAGTGCTAAGGTGGTTGACTCTGTCTGAGTAGTTAGTACAGAAAGCGTGCTCAACAATAACGCAGGTCATATTAGCTGACTTGGACTGATTGATAAGTGCGTAAAAATCCCTTGGCGACCCATCAGGATAGGTGGCACCTGAAGAGTCCTTGGTGACAATACCTGTGCCGTTAGGACACTGCTTCCAGTTGTTTATATTAAGTCCTGTAGCTACAAGCTGGTCTAAGATGGACTTGCCAAGCTGCTGTCCCTTAGCGCACAAAGCTGGCTTGTAGCTTGGGTTTGGAATGATGACCTTTGCACCGTTTTGTGTGGTATCCAAATCAGGATCGTAATCATTGTGAAGGCTCACCAAAATATCAGCCTTTACAGACTTGGCATAGTCTACACGAGCTGAAAGGCAGCCTGCTTTAGAATTAGGGTCAGCCCCAAAAGGACATTCAAAGGTGGTTCGAGTCATGTACACTGTAACGCCAGCATATTTTTCAAGCTCCTGCTTACAATAGTAAGCAATGTAAAGATTGGCGGTAGCTTCGTCGAAGTTTTCGTAGTGACAGCCTTCGTGAGTTGAGTCGTGACCTGGATCTAAAACCACCACTACATTTGGCTTGGCAGCAGCCTTGCCTTTTTTAGCTTCAGAGATAGAAGCGTTGAAAAAGAAAACAGAAAAAGCTGTAACCAAACATAAAACGAAAGAAAGTAACTTTTTAAATTTAAAATACATGTGAGTAATCTCCTTGTGCAGGTTAATAAATATTAGTAAATAACGAACTGTTTTAAGATAAATCATAAAAAAGTTCAAAAGCAGAAATTACAAATTGTAATAACAGAAATATTTTAACATCTAGGAATTTTATTATCAAATATAGTTGACATAATAAGAATGAAGATGTACTATGTGTTCAAACTTTATAAAAGGTAGAGGTTGCAAAAGACATCAGTAGTTTCGATGATGGGGCTGGCCCAGTTGATTCGAGATGAAAGGGGATTTTGCCGAAAGAGAGCATTACCAGTAGGTGCTTGTCTTGGGCATACGGTCAATAGCTGTATGACTGTCATCTAATTAACAGATGGGGAGCTATCATGTATGTGAATTTATAAGCTAACCATTTATGGTTGGCTTTTTCTTATTTAATTAGGATTAGCATACTCCCTAATCATTTTTCAGAAGGAGGAAAAGTAATGAGTATTTTTACTGGCGCAGCAGTAGCAATCGTCACACCATTCAATGCAGATGGTTCAGTAAACTATGAAAAGCTTGATAACTTAATCGAGTATCAAATTAAAAACAGCACAGATGCAATCGTTATTTGTGGTACAACAGGTGAGGCATCTACACTTTCTCATGAGGAGCATTTAGATGTAGTTCGTCATTGTATTGAGACTGTTAACCATAGAGTACCAGTTATCGCAGGTACAGGTTCAAACAGCACAGAGACAGCTATTTATCTTTCAAAGGAGGCAGAGGCTGCCGGAGCAGACGCAGTTCTTCTTGTTACTCCATACTACAACAAGGCCACACAAAAGGGCTTGTATGTACACTTTAAGGACACAGCAGATGCGATAAACATCCCTTGTATCCTTTATAACGTACCTTCGCGTACAGGTTGCAACATTTTACCAGAGACAGCAGTTAAGCTTGCAAAGGATGTTAAAAATATCGTAGCTATCAAAGAAGCATCTGGTAACATCAGCCAGATTGCTAAGCTTTTACAGCTTGCAGATGGATGCATCGACGTATATTCAGGTAACGATGATCAGATAGTACCAATTATGTCACTTGGTGGAATTGGCGTTATCTCTGTTCTTTCAAACGTTGCTCCACAGCAGACACACGACATGTGCCAGGCTTGCCTTGACGGTGATTTCAAGAAGGCAGCAGCTATGCAGCTTAAGGCTTTACCTGTAATTGATTCACTTTTTGCAGAGGTTAACCCTATCCCGGTTAAGAAAGCACTAAATATTATGGGCTTTGGCGCTGGTCCACTTAGAAGACCTCTTACAGAAATGGACGAGGAAAAAGCAAAGGTATTAGAAGCAAATATGAAGGAATATGGAATTTGCTAATACAACAGCTTCATAATGTAGTATAATCTCCTTAGGTTTCTAAGGAGATTTTTTTATGAAGAATATTAAATATTTAGTTTTGGATGTTGATGGTACCCTTACAGATGGGTGCGTTTATATGGGAGAGCAGGGAGAACTTTGCAAGGCTTTCAATATAAAGGATGGTTATGGCATAGCACATCAGGCAATTCCAGCCGGTATTATTCCAGTGATTATTACAGGCCGCACAAGCAATATTGTTTTAAACAGAAGCAAGGAGCTTGGCATTACAGAGATTTATCAAGGTATCGCAGACAAGCTTGGCAAGCTAAATGAGATTTTGGCCAAGGCAGGCGATAGCCTCAATCAGTGCGCCTATATGGGCGACGACTTAAATGACCTTCAGGTTATGGATGCAATCAAGGAAGCAGGAGGGCTTGTTGGATGTCCCGCCGATGCAGTACCAGAGGTAGTTGAAACAGCGGATTTCGTATCATCCAAGGACGGCGGACGAGGATGCGTGCGAGAGTTTATAGAATATTTGGTGAGGTAAATGGAGAATAATAGACGAGAAGTAACGGGCACCGGGCTAAAATTGTTGGCGGTAATTACAATGTTTATAGACCACTTGGCGGTCACAGCAGATGTATTTGGATTTTTATATAAGTTCCCTACATGTGAAGATTTATATATAAACCAAGCGACAATATATTGGATAATGCGCGGAATAGGACGATTAGCATTTCCTATTTATTGCTATCTGTTGGTAGAGGGATTTTTCCATAGTAAGAATTTATTAAAATATGGATTGCGACTTCTTGCAGTGGCAATTATTTCAGAGATTCCTTTTAACTTGGTATCAACACGCCAATTGTTTATTTTTGAAACCAACAATGTGCTATGGGAGCTATTGCTTGGACTGATAGTATTATTTGGAATCGATTCAATCAAAAAATACAAAGAGCCATTTTTAGAATCCACTAGGGCTACTCAGGTAGCCAAGGTTTTGGCAATGGCAGTTGTGACAGCTTTGGGAATGGTTATTTCACAAGTGACACATTTGGACTATAGTCATTCTGGAATAGCTTGTATTGTGGTCATTTATTTGACCCATTGTTCAGCGGACAAAGTCAAACAGCTTAGAGGGTTTATCTATGGGGTTATCTGTTTGACAGCAATATCAAGCACACTTGAAATTGTAGCTTTGTTAGATATTGTTCCACTACGTAATTATCAGGGACACCGAGGATGGGATAATAAAGCCTTGAGATGGTTTTTCTATCTATTCTATCCAGTGCATCTTTCGGTGTTATATATAGTGGCGCAAATCATAATAAATTAGGGAGGTATTTATGAATACTAACGAACCAATCAGAGACGTGTCAAAGCTTGGCACACCAAAGACCTTAATTTTGGGACTTCAGCATTTATTTGCTATGTTTGGAGCGACAATCTTAGTTCCAATTTTGGTCAACAACTATTTCAAGGGCGAAGGCCTTTCAATTCAAGTTACACTATTTTTCGCCGGTCTTGGCACGCTATTCTTTCATCTTTGCGCAAAGCTTAAGGTCCCAGCATTTCTTGGATCTTCCTTTGCATTCCTTGGTGGATTCCACACGGTGGCAAATTTGAATACTGGTATTTTCAAAAACATGACGATGGGCGAGAAGCTTCCTTATGCCTGTGGTGGTATTGTTGTGGCTGGACTTCTTTATCTTGTACTTGCATTAATCATTAGATTTGTAGGTATCAGAAAGGTTATGAAGTTTTTACCACCAGTGGTTACAGGACCAATCATTATCTGTATCGGTCTTTCCCTTGCACCATCTGCCATTTCAAATGCTTCGCAAAACTGGTTGCTTGCATTTATAGCCTTGGCAGTTGTCATAATCTTTAACATCTGGGGAAAGGGAATGTTCAAAATCCTTCCAATCCTTATGGGTGTTATAATTTCTTACGCTTGTGCAGTAATCTTTAATGCAGCAGGATTTACCAATGCCGATGGAAGTGCAATCCTTGATTTTGCAGCTGTTAAGCAGGCTTCATGGGTAGGTCTTCCAGATTTCTTTATCTGTAAGTTTAATGTTTCAGCAATTCTTGTTATGGCGCCAATTGCCATCGCAACTATGATGGAGCACATCGGTGATATGTCAGCTATCTCAGCAACTGTTGGAGAGGATTTGGTTACTGACCCAGGTCTTCATCGCACCCTTATCGGTGATGGACTTGCAACATCTCTTTCAGCATTCTTCGGTGGCCCTGCAAACACAACCTACGGTGAGAATACAGGTGTGTTGGAGCTTTCTAAGGTTTACGATCCAAAGGTAATCAGAATCGCTGCTTTATACGCTATAGTTCTTTCATTTATACCAAAGGTAGCTGATATCATTGGCACTATGCCAGCGGCAATCGTAGGTGGAATTAGCTTTATGCTTTATGGTATGATTAGTGCAATAGGTATCAGAAATGTTGTAGAAAATCACGTTGATTTTACACATTCAAGAAACCTTATCATAGCTGCTGTAATCCTTGTATGTGGTCTTGGCTTTGCTGATGGTATCACATTTACTGTTGGCTCCACAGATATCACAATCACAAGCCTTGCAATCGCAGCAATCGCTGGTATTTTGTTAAATGCTATCATTCCAGGTAGAGATTACGAATACGGCAATCCAGAACCTTATCATTTCGACAAAGACGGAATCTAGGAAGAAATTCAAGGAGGCATCTAATGGAGAAACTAGATAATGTAGTAGAGTTGACACACCCACTACTTCAACACAAAATTACAATGCTCAGAGACAAGAATACAGGTACTGCTGAGTTTAGGGCTTTAGTAGAGGAAATTGCTATGCTTGAGGCCTTTGAGGCCCTCAACGATTTACAGACAGTAGATGTGGAGTGCGAGACTCCAATCGAAAAGTGCATGGCACCAGTAATCGCAGGCCGCAAGATGGCAATTGTGCCAATCCTTAGAGCAGGTCTTGGTATGGTAAATGGTATTCAAAAGCTAGTTCCAACTGCCAAGATTGGTCACATCGGTATGTACCGTGACGAGGAGACACACGAGCCACACGAGTACTACTGCAAGCTCCCAAGTCCAATCGAGGAGAGACTTATTGTAGTTACTGACCCTATGCTTGCTACAGGTGGTTCTGCAATTGATGCAATCGACCTTATTAAAAAGCATGGCGGAAAGCGCATCAAGTTCATGGCTATCATCGGTGCTCCAGAAGGTGTAAGAGCTCTTCACGAAGCACATCCAGATGTGCAGATTTATATCGGACACATTGACCGCGAGCTCAATGATGATGCTTACATTTGCCCTGGTCTTGGCGATGCCGGTGACAGAATTTTTGGTACTAAATAGTAGGAGGTAGCTAATGGTCCGGGGGGACGGGGTTAATGGTCTAGGGGACGGGGTTAGTGGTCCATAATAGTTCATTATGGACCACTAACCCCGTCCCCTA
>JAEEGJ010005555.1_pt1 | contig 39427 bp, 36 predicted proteins | sample 8958761 | NCBI WGS metagenome assembly JAEEGJ01 (sample SAMN16246546, study PRJNA631951) | gut metagenome | biome: gut microbiome; feature: rumen; material: RS-attached | host: Bos | place: Iran: Karaj | collected 2018-10 | reverse complement strand
CTGACGTGCTGCGAATTAAACACATAACATTGCTTTTGGCGGCTGCCATTTTCGTTGCCTGCGGCACTTCCGACCGCAACAGCGACAAGCAGATTTTCCGTTACAACGAGTCGGCGGGCATAGCCTCGCTCGACCCCGCTTTTGCCAAGGACCAGGCCATGATTTGGGCCTCGCAGCAGCTCTTCAACGGCCTGATACAGCTCGACACCGACCTCACCGTGCAGCCCGCCATAGCCAAACGGTGGGAGATTTCCGACGACGGCCTCACCTACACCTTCATCCTCCGTCGCGACGTGTATTTCCATCGCAACGTCTGTTTTGCCGACGGCCGTCGCAGGGTGGTGGCCTCCGATTTCGTTTACAGTTTCAACCGCATTGTCGACGAGAAAGTGGCCTCGCCGGGACGCTGGATTTTCGACAACGTGGCCGTTACCGATGGCAGTTACGCCTTCTCAGCCCCCAACGACACCACTTTCGTGGTAACACTGAAACAGCCTTTCGCCCCCTTCCTCGGGATGATGGGGATGCCCTACTGCTCGGTGGTTCCGCACGAAGCGGTGGAACACTTCGGCGCCGACTTCCGTCAGAATCCCGTGGGCACGGGTCCCTTCCGTTTCCAGAAATGGAAAGAGGGCGTGAAACTCGTCCTGCAACGCAATCCCAACTATTTCGAACGCGATGACGATGGCAACCGTCTGCCCTACCTCGACGCCATTGCCGTCACCTTTATCGTTGACAAACAGACTGTGTTTCTCGAATTTGTGAAAGGCAACCTCGATTTTATGAACTCCCTAGACGCCAGCTACAAAGACGAGCTGCTTACGCGTACCGGACAGCTGCGCGAGAAATACGCCGAAGGTATCGACATGGTGTCGCTGCCGTTCCTCAACACCGAATATCTCGGTTTCCAGATGGAGAAAAACAGCAACGTACTGAAAGACAAACGCGTGCGCCAGGCCATCAACTGCGCTTTCGACCGACGCAAGATGATGAAATATCTGCGTAACAACGTGGGACTGCCTGGCTGCTACGGCTTTATCCCCGCTGGACTGCCGGGTTTCGACACCACTGCCGGCTACGAGTACGACCTGCCGAGAGCCAAACGTCTGCTTGCCGAAGCGGGTTACCCCAACGGCAAAGGACTGCCAACACTTACGCTTTCAACTACTTCGTCGTACCTCGATTTGTGCAAGTACGTGCAGCAGCAGCTGGGACTGGCGGGCATCAAGACCGAAATCGACGTGAATCCTCCGGGAGCTTTGCGCGAACAGATAGCCCAGTCGAAGGTGCAGTGGTTCCGTGGCTCGTGGATTGCCGACTACCCCGACGCGGAGAACTACCTCTCGCTGTTCTACAGCAAGAATTTCTGTCCGCAGGGCCCCAACTACACGCATTTCAGCAGCAAGGAGTTCGACAGACTGTACCTGCAGTCGAAAGCCGAGACCAACGATTCGGTGCGCGCTGAGCTGTACAAACGTATGAACGCCATAGTCATCGACGAAGCCCCCGTGGTGGTGCTGTACTACGACCAAATTCTGCATTTCACCCACAAAAACGTGAAAGGCCTCCGCAGCAACGCCATGAACGCCCTAGACCTAAGAAAAGTGAAAATTGAAAGTTGAAAATTGAAAGTTTATAAAAAACAATAAAGATATGAAACGAATAATTGTTTTGATAACCCTTTGTGCCACACTCGGTTACGCCAAAGCCCAAGTGTGCGGATGCACCGACCCCCGCGCCAACAACTACAACCCGCAGGCCACGGTGAACGACGGCAGCTGCACATACGCCTCCACCTCGGCATCGCCATACTACTCCAACAACCTGCCCACTCGTATCAACGGCACTTCGGGACTTATCTATTTCGACGGCAAGCTCTATACCCACAACGACCACACTGACAAGAAGTTATACCAGATCGACACCACCGACGGACATATCCTCGACAGCATAGTGCTCACCGGCATCGCCCATCAGGATGTGGAGGACTGCGACCTGGACAGCCTTTACATCTACCTCGGCGACCACGGCAACAACAACTCCGGCATACGCCAAAACCTGCATATACTGCGTATCTCCAAAGCCTCGCTGCTAACAGGCACCCCGCAGATAGACACGATATGGTTCTCCTACCCCGACCAGACGGATTTCAGCACCTCATCGTCGAACGGCACCGATTTCGACTGCGAAGCCTTTATCGCCACCGAGGACAGTCTGTATCTGTTTACCAAACAATGGGTTAGCGAAGGCTCTGTGATTTATGCTCTGCCCAAGACCCCCGGCACCTACTCCGCACGCCGTGTGAGCAGCTGGAACGTGGGCGGACTTATTACCGGAGCCACATACAACCCACGCAAGAAACAGGTGGTGCTGTGCGGATACAGCTCCCTTCTTATGCCTTTTGTGGTGCTGCTTTACGACTACACGGGCAACGATTTCTTTTCGGGCAACAAACGCAAAATGTCCCTCGGCCTTTCTTTACACCAAGTTGAAGGGATTGCCTTGGGCGACGACTACAAGTATTATCTTACCAACGAATATTTCTCTCGTTCTATTATTACCACCAACGCCAAATTCCACAAGCTGGACCTGACGGACTACCTCTATGTGGCCGACACCGTCCCCGACACGGTAACTCCGCCCGACACCACCACATCGCTGCACCCCGTGGAGGGACTCTCCGACATTGTGGTGTACCCCAATCCCGCAAGGGAGAAGATAACGGTGGAAGGTCTGCCGCAAGGACAGGTGGAATGCACCCTCGCCGACACCAAAGGCAGGGTGGCGCTGCGCAAAAGCCTCTTTTCCGACGGCAGGGTGGTGATACCCATCAACCGCCGTACCCGCGGCACCTACACGCTGAAAGTGGTAACGCCAAAAGGCAAGGAGTTTGTCAAAAAGGTGATTGTGAGGTAGGAGAGGGGGGAGGAGTTTTTTAGTGGTGACCAATTAAAAATTACATAACAATCACAACTAACAATAAAAAACTGCCTTATACCCCTGTCGTGTGTTATTGGGCTTGTTTTTTCAATTATTCATTTTCGTTTTCTTTTGTCTTGAAATGAAAAAGAGGATGATTATTTATGTGAGAAAATACATATTTTAATAGTATTTTTCAGAACGATAGAAATCATCTCTTTTTTTGAAATATTCAGCCATTTTGGAAGTAAAATAATTTTGATCGATTGCCTGTATAGTTGAAATGGTATTAACGAATTCTTTGTCATTGTCATTTAGTTTGGGCATAATTTTTAATTTGCCATTCTCAAAACGTATTAATCCTCTATCAAATAGTTTGTGATGATTTTCACAAAGCCATATTCCATTGTTTTTGTCTGTAGCCATTTTAAGCCTTTCTTCAAAAGACAAATCAGTTTGTTGTTTAATTGCTTGAACAGGATAAATATGAGCTCCTTGAATTATACTTTCAATTTCGCATTGACATAGAGAACAACTTTTATGACCACCTGTTTTTTCCAACAAATTGAGTATAAAGCGAGGACTTCTAAGACTGGATTGGGGATCCGTTTTAATAGGAACTTGTTCATTATCATCTTCAAATTCGTATGTATCATCAAGAATTTCTATTCCGACTTTGCTAAATTTAGTAGCATAAGTTTTAATTGCATCAATATCTGTGTCGCTTAAATACTTACTGTCATTGTCGGAAATTTGAAAAAGTCGAATTGGTTTATCCGAAATACCACAAAGTGCAAGACACAACATTGTTGTTTCCTTTTGATTTGCTCCAAAAGTTTTACCATACACATGATAGTATGAGCCCTCATCTGTTATATAAGAAGACTGGTTATAGTTATTATGTATGGTATTGAATTCTCTATCAGATATTAAATCTTTTACATTATCATAAGGTTGAACATTCAAGCCTTTCAATTCTTCATCAGAGTTTATAAAACACACTCCAATTGATTTAAGTAACCGATATATGAATTGGTGGTAGCGTGTTTGATTATTGCCATTATGATGCGTAAAGTATAAACAGAACAAAGATTTTTTTGTGTTATAAAGAGCATCATTTATAAAAATCCCAAAAGCTGTTGGTACACTTTGAAGGTAAGAGTTTCGACCTCCAACTCTATTAAGTGTATATGTAATGTAGTATTTGGTATTATCTGTCTCAAAGGTGAACATTTTTCCATTTATTCTTTCTTCCACCCAATCAATATCATATTTCTCTTGGTGAGTAAGTCGTTTGCAAATATCTTGCAATACCGATTTTGTTATTATTTCATCTACATTTTGAGCTTTTTTTTGTGCACCCAAACGACATATTGTAAATTTTGGTTTCATATTATAGAGATATTATTAATGTTTCGTTTCTTCCCCTAAAGGTTGTTTGTTGTATAACAACATTGTGATTTTCAATCCAATGGAAAAGTTGAGTATTCCGCAAGCCCTTATATTCTAAAACATTTGATATTACGACTTTACAGCCTCTGTTCACTAAAATGTCAAGGTATGTTAACAAACGTTCTTCTTCGTCTGAATTCCACCCCTTAAAACCTCTTTTCCCATCATTATAGCTGCCAAGTGTGATGATGTATGGAGGATCTGCATATACTAGTGTGTCTGCATCGATTAGATGATCAATCTTCTGATAGTCTCCTATTTCAAAGATTACATTCAACTCTTTTATTCTACGAGAGAATGAAACTATTTTTTCTTTTATAGAGTCGCTAAATCCACTTTCACCTACAGGATTGTTGAATTCATAATTTGAATTAAATCTGAGTTGCTGTTGGAATCCATAGAGTATAACCACAAATAAATACCAAAAACCCAACTCCGTGTCACGATATTTTCTGTTGTAATCTTCACGTATTTTTAAATATGCATCTTTATTGCTTTTTTCAAGGTTATATTTTTTTATTGTCTTTCCTATAAATGTTAGCAATGTGGATGTATCTGCATTTCTGAACATTTTAATTATATTTGCAACGGCAAAATTGATATCATTATATATTACTTGTTCAAAACCATCCGTGTTGATTCCAACATTAAAACCACCTCCCAACAAGTCTACAAACTTTCTTTTCTCTGTTAAATTAGGCTTTATAAAATCTATGATTGGGGATTTTCCACCCATATAATTTAGAGGGCAATAATATCTTACCTGTGCAATAGGTTTTTTTTGCCCATAGAACAAATACTCTTTATGACCTTGTTTATCTTCGGTTTTATAGTTTTTATATCGTTTATAGGATACCTCATCGCAACTAACGCTATCTTCTAAACAATACCTTTTCATCGCATATAAAATATACTCCTTGGACATTAGTCCATCGCTACTATAGCTAAATACAATATGAGAAGCTTGGGTTTTTGCTAAGACTTTGTCAAATTGCACCTCGACTTTGTTTGGTTTAGACCAATCGTTGGAAATATTCTCATAATGACGTGCTCCTGTAACACCTTTTAAAGTCGGATTATCATTTAAAATTAATGTTTCAAGGATGTGATATTGTACTGAATAAGAATTTTTTGTGTATGGTGGGTCTAAATATAAAATATCACAATTTACGCTTTCAATGACGTCTTCAACATTTCCATTTATTACTCTAACATTGTGTGTGTTGTCAAAAAAGGATAAGAGGTTTGCCTCTGCTGGTGGTATAAATACAATCTTTTTAATAGCTCGTGGATCCCAAGTTTTTAAAAATGCTCCATAAACACCAGCTACATTTGCCACGTGTGAAACCGATTCCATCAAAGCACTCAAAAGATAACAATATTCTTCATAATTTATATTGTTTGAATCGTACCAAGCTTGTATTTGATGACGAAAATAGTCTATTCTTCCCGCATTCCAGTCAGAAAAATACATTCTTCCAGAATTTTTGGGAGCGTAATTTTTGGAGAAAAAACCTGTTTCTTGATTATCGTTTCTGTTGAAGTATTCAAAGGGGTTGAAACCTAAAGCACTAAAATTACATCTCGAAGCAAAAATTCGTCCACTTGCGAACGTTGTTGCGAAATGTAAATTGTCATTTAGAACGAGATTAAACAAATTTTTAAAATTATATGCAACAGAACCAGTACCACAAAAGGCATCAAATAAAGTAAGACCATCTCTATTCAAATGCTTGGTTTCAAAAAGATTTTGAATAGTATTAATTAAAGAATCTTTACAGCCTATATACCTCATCGTTTCAGTGTTTCATAGCCAATGCTCTTCTATGTAACACTAAAAAAAACCGTGAAACTCTCTGTTGTGTACGGAGGTTTCTCGACGACCTACTATCACAAACAAGAAAGCTCACGGATTACCGTGAGCGTTCTGCTTTCTTGAGTGATAGTATAGAAAGTGTCGAGTTTTCCGTACACCTTGAAAAGCAAAGCGCTTTGCGTTAATATGTTGATTCTATTCTACTTTGTTTCTGTCTATATTTTTACTGTTTTTATTGTTACTAATTACGTTTGCAAAGATACAACTTTTTTCAGTTTAAACAAAATATTTCTTTTTTATTCCGCTTCTTTTGCTTCTGTTTCTACCGGTTTTCCACCTCGTCAGTTTTCAGTTTAAACTGGTGACAATTTGTCTTCGTTTCAGTTCCTTCAACTCTCAGACGAAGTTTCAATGTGCAAAGATACGACTTTTTGCTCAATTATCGAACCCAAAGACAATTATTGCAGGCTTGCTCCCATATTCGGAGTCTTTCATGAATAAGTTCTAAAAAGACCAAAGAATTATAAATGTCATTTGCTTTTTTTGCTACCTTTTTCAGGAGCTTTCTCCATGTTGTTGCGTCGTATGCTGATGGTTAGGTGAACTTGATGTTCGGGACTTGTCTCGGGGTTAATCGAACTGATAACGGTGCGGTAGCAGCAGCCCCATCCCATCTCGAGCATTTCTGCCATCTCTTTGTTTTCGCCCCTTGGCAGGTATCCAATAAGGTAATCCTCTCCGTCTTTTTCGAAAATCACAGCAACGGCATACGGATCGTGCGGGTTGTCAATGTCGCGTTCTAGTCTTACTTCTTTGCCAATACGGAGGTACTCCCATACTAAGTCGGCATCATGATATTGTCTTCCAGCCAGATGGCAGGTCATTTTGAATAGGTTGTGTGCTTTAATCATTGTTTTAAAAATTTAGTTGTTTTTACTTTTAATTTGACAATGCAAAATTACACACCCGCTGTACCATATCTCGGTACAGTGTTAAGAAAAACCAGAAATTATTATATATTTTATTGATTTACAATAATATAAAAATGTGTGGAAAGATATATTTTATTACGGTAACTTCTAAAAATCACGAAACAAAAACTAAAGTTTTTGTGCTTTTAGTGTTTTTCTATGTTGAGAACAATTTTGGATTATGATAAGATAATAAACAATTGTTTTACGATTTCTGTTTTATCCTTTCGAGTCTCTTTTTTGCAAGGATTTCTCCAATTCTTCGAGTTCTTTAATATCTTCTGCATCGGCAATTTCCGCTTCGTAGTGTTTGCGTCGTTCGTTGAATTGATCGTACTGCTGATGTACCAGTTTTTCCATCTCGGCATTGGAAATAGATCCTTTGCTGTGCAGTATGTCTTTCTCTTGGAACATCAAGAGATTGTCCACATTTTTCCGCCAGTATTCGAGTGTCAGGTCGTGTCGGTCGCCGACTCGCATTTCTGCTGAGGTAAGAAAAATATCCACCAATCTGTTCAGGTTGTTGATTTCGTCTTTTTGAAGGTAATTTTTTGCTATCGTAACATCGCCCTTGCGAACAATATTGCCTTTCCATGCTGTAAGTCCCATATTGGGTTTGTCGGCATCGGCTCTGGCACATATTAGTTCGGCGGCAGTTTGGTGGGTTACGGCATACAGGAGTTTGTTCTGCGTTTCGGCGAAAAACATCTGAGTTGCTTTGTCGTCCTTGTCGTAGTCGCTACTGAGTGCAAATAGGTCGCGTATTTTTTGGTAGAAACGTTTTTCCGATGCACGGATATCGCGTATGCGTTCGAGCAGTTCGTCGAAATAGTCGGGACGTCCGTCGGGATTTTTCAGCCGCTGGTCATCCATAGTAAAGCCTTTGACAAGATATTCCGAAAGATGCTGTGTAGCCCACTGGCGGAACTGTGTGCCACGCACACCCCGAACACGATAGCCAACTGCCAGAATCATCTCCAATGAATAAAAAACTACGTTGTACTGTTTCCCGTCGGTGGCAGTTGTTAAGTAATTCTTAATAACTGAATCGGCGTTTAACTCGCCTTCTTTCAATATATTAGCTATGTGCATACTGATATTTGGCTTCGAGGTGGCAAAAAGTTCTGCCATCTGCTGTTGGTTGAGCCAAATCATTCCGTCCTTGGTCATCAGCGACACGGCAGCCTTGCCGTCGGCGGTGCGATAAATGATTATGTTTTGTTTGTCGTCCATAATAATTGTCTAACGTTGCAAAAATGCTTTTATTGTGCGGAATACGCATCTGCAGCCTCTCTATGCATCTCGCTGATTTTCTGTGCGATACTATCGGGAGAAATAACCTTCACCCAGCATCCGCGCGAGAGGATATGTGCCAAAAAGTCGGTGGTGGGACGCAGTTTCAGCTCGAAATCCACATGGTCGTCGGCTTCGGCAACGAGTTTCTGCGAGGGGTGCAGAGGCAGGTCGCGCAGGGCGTAGCGCTCGTTGCCGTAGGCCCTTACCACTATGCGTTGCAACGGTATGCGTGCGTCGGTCATCACGCCGAAATACTCGGCAAAAAAAGCCTCGGCGTCGAAGGATGGGGCAACCTCGAAAGTCTCGTCGGTAAGCTCCAGGGAGGTGATGCGGTCGAAGCTGAGCACTATGAAACCGTCGCCGGCGAAATGGCAGAGCAGGTACCAGCGGCGGCGGAACAGTTTTATACAATACGGCTCCACCGTCCACTCGGAGTCGGCGCTGTTGCCGTAGCGACGGTATTTCACTGCAATCCGCACGCTGCGTTGCATGGCCTCCACCACTATTCGCAGGGTCTCGCCCTCGGCGGGGATGCTTTCGAGCAGTATGCGGTCGTGGAGTCCGCGCACCTCACCTACTATATTACTCACCGTCAATGTGTTGAGCATCCACTGCTGCACAGCGTCGGAGCGGAAAAACTCGTTATCAACTATATAATAGCGGTTATCGGCGTCGCAGGCAATGGTGATGCCGAAAATTTCCTCCACAGCGTTGCGGTGGCGGTTGAAAGTGGTGCGGCTCAGGGGTTTGCCGTCGCTGAGGTCGGTACGCTGCCAGCACTCGCTGAGGTCGGCAAGGGAGATACGCCGTGCACGGCGTATGGTGTCCACCAGCCACACATATTGCTTGAAAATAAACGATTTTTTCATGGGTGCAAAGATACACATTATTTCACAATGGACGATTTTTTATTTTTGTTTACGGTAGGTCACTATAGCCACAATGCAAAAGAAGGTGGCCACAACAGCAAGAGCCAGGAAGTCGGGGGCCAACTCGGCAAGGGTGGTACCTTTGAGGTATACAGCACGCATGATACCCACAAACCAGCGAGGCGGGAAAGCCACAGTCAACCATTGTGCCCATTGCGGCATCGAGTCCAGCGGCGTCAACAATCCGCTCATCAGCATGAACAGCATCACGAAGAAGAACATTACAAAGATGCACTGTTGCATCGTGTCAGAGATATTCGCCACAGTGATGGCAAATCCAGACATGGCCAGCGCAAAAACCAGAGCCGCCAAATAGATGCTCGCCAGACTGCCCTCAGGCCATAGGCCATAGACCAATCCCGCTGTGAGAATGGCCTCGGTCAGAGCCACCATCCCGATAATCCAATAAGGAATCAGTTTGCTCAGCGTGAACTCCATTCGAGAAACGGGTGTCACATTAATCTGCTCTATCGTACCCTTCTCCTTTTCCAAAACAAGGTTCAATGCGGGGATAAAACAGCATATCAGCATGATAATGATGATGATGAACGCCGGAATCATATAGAAACGATAGTCCAACGTCTCATTGTAGAAGTACCTGACGCTTGGTGACAACACCGCAGACCCATCTGTTAGAAGTGGCGTGAGGGAGGCAATGACATACTGCGACCCAAGGCCGCTCTTAGTGGCATTAACCGCATTGGCGTCAATCTTGATATCCGGCATGCGTCCGAGCATCTGCGTCTGCTCGCAACCCTCTGGAATCGTAACGATAACATCCACCTTACCTGCTTCCAACAAGTCGTAGGCTTGCCTATAGTCAGTCACCACAAGTCGGACCCGCAACTGCTTTGAGGCCTCCAGATGCGAGACCATCCTTCCGCTCAGCCCCGACCTGTCCATGTCCACCACCGCCACATTCACACCCTTCACATCCATGTTGGCCACCAGCGGCACAATCAGCATCACGATGATGGGCAACAGAAAGACCAGACGCGACACAAACCTGTTTCGACGAAACTGGATAAATTCCTTCTTGATCAAAAAACCCAATGCAGACATATCATTATTCTTTATTCCAATCGGTCGTTAAATTTCTTCACCGCTGCTGTCATTAGCACCACGGTCTCCGCCAACAGCACGCCCACCTCCAGCAGCACTCCCTTCAGGTCCACTCCTTCAATCATCAGTTTGCGCATAGCATCGATGTACCATCTCGGAGGCACCACATAGCTTATCCATCGCAATGCCCACGGAATATTCTCCGTCGGAAACAACAACCCCGAAAAGAAGATCACAGGCATAATCATCACCATAGCGCTGATGAGCAAGGCCGCCACCTGGCTCTCCACCACGTTCGATACCATCATTCCCAACGCCAATGCCAGCACCAGATATAGCACCGACACCAACACCACATTGCCCACACCTCCGGCCAACGGAACATCGAGCACGAAGTAGGCAAGCACCAAAATAATCACCAGATCAATGAAACTCAACAGCAGGTAGGGTATCATCTTCGATACGATGATATAGATAGGCTTCACCGGCGACACCAACAACACCTCCATCGTTCCCGTCTCCTTTTCCTTGACAATGCTGATGGAAGTCATCATGGCACAAATGAGAAGGAATATCATTCCCATGATGCCGGGAACGAAGTTGAACGAACTCTTCATCTGCGGATTGAATAGCATGTGGGTCTGTATGCCCGATTGCTTGACTGCCACGTTACCCGTACTCAGCACACTCTGGAGATAGGCCTGAGAGGTGCGCGCAGTGTTCACATCGGCGCCGTCGAGCAACAACTGGTACTTGCCCGAGACATCATAATCGTCGGCGAACACGACCACTGCGGCAGCCTTACCCGTACGCAGCGATTGGTCAATGTCGCCGGCATCGACAAAGCCTTTGAATTCGAAATAGCGGCTTGCCGTCATGCGGTTGACAGCCTGGGCGACAGCATAACTGCGATGCGGCGCACAGACCATCACATGGATGTTGTTCACGTCAGTGGAGACGGTGAAACCAAACAACATGATGAGCATGAGCGGGATGACCAACACCACGAGAAGTGTGCGTCGGTCGCGCAGGATGTGCAACATCTCCTTCCTAATAAATGACGACATTTTTATCTGCATAGTTTCACAAATACTTCGTTCATATTCTTGGCATCCATCTGCAGCATGAGGGCTTGGGGCGTGTCGAGAGCTTTGATGCGCCCGTCGACCATGATGCTGATACGCGAGCAGTATTCGGCCTCGTCCATATAATGGGTAGTGACGAAAATCGTGGTGCCTCGTGCAGCTGCTGCACGAATGAGGTCCCAAAACTGGCGCCGTGTGATGGGGTCCACACCTCCCGTCGGCTCATCGAGGAACACTATTTCGGGCCGATGCATGGTGGCCACCATGAAAGCCAACTTCTGTCGCCATCCGAGGGGCAGCGAGCCGACCAGGTCATCGGCATGGTCGCTAAAACTGATTTCATGCAACAACTGGCACGAGCGATCGGCAATGTCTCCCCGTTTCATTCCATAGATACCTCCGAAAAGTTCCATGTTCTCGTTCACGGTCAGATCCTCGTATAGCGAAAACCGCTGACTCATATAGCCTATATGGCTTTTTATCTGTTCGCCTTCGGTCATCACGTCGTATCCTGCCACCTTGCCGCTGCCCGCCGTGGGGAACGAAAGTCCACAGAGCATCCGCATGGCTGTGGTTTTGCCGGCGCCATTGGCACCAAGGAAACCGAAAATCTCGCCTCTCTCCACACTGAAACTGATTCCATCCACAGCGGTGAAATTCCCAAATTTCTTCGTCAATCCTCTGACTTCGATGATATTATCCATTTCCTAACTTTTCTATAAAGTATTCCTCCAGGTTGTCCGGCGGCGAACAGACCTCCAGCACTCGGCCTTCGCTCATCAGAGCCACCCGGTTGCAACGCAGCCCCTCGTCCATATAGGCAGTGCTCGCCAGGATGCTTATTTCCTGTTCTTTGAGGTCGGCAAGCATCTCCCACAGCTCGGCTCGGCTCACCACATCGACGCCCGTCGTCGGCTCGTCGAGGAAGAGTACATGCGGCTTGTGAATCAATGCACAGCAAAGAGCCAGCTTCTGTTTCATGCCGCCCGACAGGGCTCCGGCGCGACGCTTGCGGAATGGCTCTATCTGCCTGTAGATGGGAGCCACCAGGTCGAAGTTCTGCTCCAGAGTCACACCGAAGATGTTGGCGAAGAAATTGATATTCTCCCCCACACTCAGGTCGGGATAGAGCGAGAAGCGACCAGGCATATAGCCTATGCGCGTGCGCAGCAGTCGGTAGTCGCCCACCACATCGAGACTGTCGACCGACGCGCTCCCATTGTCAGGTAACAGCAACGTGGTCAGGATGCGGAAGAGAGTCGTCTTCCCAGCCCCGTCTGGACCGATAAGACCAAAGATCTCGCCCTCGCGAACATCAAAGGAAACATCACACAGTGCCTCCACGGTGCCGTACCGCTTGCTGATATGATTAACCGTAATTGCGTCAGCCATACTCTGCTTTCCTTGACACATAAACAAACTACAACTTCACTTCGCCGTAGACTCCCACCTTCAGGCGTCCGTCGTTCACCACTGCAATTTTGGCTGCATAAACCAGGTTGGCACGGCTGCTGCGGGTCTGAATATTCTTGGGGGTGAACTCACTCTCGGAGGCAATCCACGTCACGGTACCCTCATAGTCATAACGTTCGTCTCCCCCGAAGTCGGCTGTCACCGTCACCTTTTGTCCCAGATTCACCTTCGACAATTGGTCGCTGGTGAAATAAGCACGGAGATAAATGTGGTCGAGGTCGGCCACCTTCAACAAGGGCCGTCCGGCAACAGCCATCTCGCCGGGATGCAACCAGGTAGCCAGCACCATACCGTCCATAGGAGCCTTAAGGGTGCTACGTTCCAACTGCAGCGCCACCTGCTTGATTTGCCATTCCATGGCAGCGGCATTCTGTTCTATAGCCTCGCTACTGCTACCCAACTGCGACAGGGTGGCATCGAGTTGGTTGCGCAGCACACCCAACTGGGTCTGCGCGTCGTCGAGTTGTTTCCGCGTGGCTGCATTGTCTTTCACCAGATTTTCCACACGCGCCACCTCGCGCTCCTGCTTGACAATCTGGCTGCGAAGCGACGCCACCTGCTTCCCGATGTCGGGACGGCTCTTGAGCAATGCCGATTGCTGGGTGCGCAACTGCTGTAGCTGCAGGTGCAGCGCGGCAGTGTCCACCACCGCCAACACCTCCCCCTCGTGCACCAACATACCCTCCTCGGAGGCGAGGGTGAGCAGGCGCCCCGTTGTCTCAGCAGAAAGTGTCACCTCCGTAGCCTCAAATGTGCCCGTCGCATCGAAGTCTTGCTTGCCTCCACAGGCAACGAGCAAAAACACAGCCGAAAGAAAGATTCCCTTATTCATATTTGTCATTTTTTCTATTTTAAACCCTTTATTCATATTGTTTCTTCAATAATTCAATACGGTGTAGCAGCCTGGCCGACTGAGCCGCGCTCTCCTCGGTGATGGCGCGGAGCAGTTCCGTGGTGCCGATGACACCATTGCGATGCTTGCTTTCGGCGGCCTCGCGAACCGAGCGACGCAGGGCCACGATACGGTCGTCGTCGCGCAAAGCCTTCCGAAGACGTGCCATCTCGCTGCTCTGCTCCGAACGTCGCAAACCCTCGTTGAAGGCCACCACGTCGCGCTGCACTTGCAACTGCCGCTGAGTGTTGCGCAGCCTGTCAAGGTCGTTGTGCTGTGTATAGAATGCACTGATATTCCATGCCAACCGGATGCCTACCACGGCGTTGAGACTCCAATCGCCATTCAGCATGTTCTCGAACATGTTCAATCCCGGATAGCCATACCACCCTTGGGCGAAAAGCGACAACTGCGGCATCGACGCAGAGCGCAGAAGGTCTTCCTGCGCCTGGCCCTGACCGATTCTGGCATCGAGCAAACGCATCTCCGGACGCTCGGCAACCAGCAAGTCTCCACCCAACTCCTCCGGCATCGCCAGTTCCGCCTCCCCCATCGGCCTGCCTGTCAGCAACGACAGCATTTCGCGATAGGCGGCACACGAGTATCGAACCTGCTCCAGTTGCTGTCCGGCCGTGAGCAGTTCCACCTCAACGGCGTCCACGTCGCTCTGCATCAGCAGGTCGTTCTCGGCCATCACACGGCAGCGCCGCAAGTTTTCCTCCAGCAGAGCCATGCGGTTCTCGGTCTGCAATCGCTGTTCCTCCAAAAGCAGGATACCGAAGAAAAGATTGTCTACACGCCCTTCCAGTGCATGGAAATCAACGTCGGTGGCCAACCGGTCCGCCTCTGCCTGAGCTTTGGCAATACGTTTCTCCGCCTTGCTACGTCCTCCATCCCAAAGGTTCTGCTGCACATCGAGAGCCAACTTGTACTGGTCCTGTCTTATGCCCTCCAGGTCGGTGCCAAGTGTGGCAAGCATGGTGTTCATCGCATCGGGGAACCGTGCTGCATCGGTCTGCCAGGTGGCCTGTGCCGACAGGCGCACCTGCGGCAGCCATGCACGCGAAGCATTCACCACACTGTATTCCGCACTCTGTGCCACCAACCCATACTGCTCCACAAGCGGGTAATGGCTCCGTGCCCAGCTGCGGCAACTGTCGAGCGTCACGCCTTGAGCCCCCACTACCGCCGGCACCATCGCCAACCACCCCAAAAGTATAACTCGTTTCATATTCTTTATTTTATATCCGGATTAATTCTGTTCAAAATCAGCTGCACATTCTCCTGGCAACGAGCATGGTAGTAGGCTTGGAAGTCCATGTCCGGTTTGACCGAGGATAATATCGGCGCAACGATAAACGAAAAAAGGTTCACCGAGACAATGTCCATCAGCAGCGTGGCGGCTTCCATCGTCCGCACCTCCCCTTCTTTCGCCGCAGCGTCCAGTTCGCGCTGCAACCGAGCCACTGCATCCTTCAGTAACGGAAGCGCCTCCCGTTTCATCATCTCTGCATATTCCGGACGCACTATCATTTCATTGATGATGAACCTCGGCAAGTCCGGATTTTCACTAAGGAACTCGAAATGGCGCACAACCAACTCCACAACCTTCTCCACCACAGGCATATCCTCAATCATAAAGACCGTTGCTACCGACTCCTTCAACCGCTGCAACTTCTCGACCATCACATGCCCGAAAAGTTGTTCCTTCGTTTTGTAATAGTAGTGCAACATGGAATGACTCACACCTGCCCTTTCCGCAATCTCAACAGTCCTGGCTCCGGCAAAACCTTTCATCAAGAACTCTTCTTCGGCCACCTCCAAAATCCTCTTCTGTTTTTTATTATCTTTCATATCAATAACTTATATCAGTTTTTAAACATTTTTGTCGAATAATTTCTGCTGCAAAAATACATATTTTTTTTAATTCGACAAAATTGTTTAACATTTTTGTTCAACAAAATTGTTTACGAAAGTACATCAAGAATCCTTCAACATACTGAAACACAAAATATTTAGCCTCACACATCTTCTTACCATCGCCTTATCATATCCTTATCAACTCCTAATCAACTCCTACCATGGTAGGAGATGATAGGTCTCCCGTACTACTTACTCTTGCATATATCACTGCATTCATATTCTGGTTGTTTCTGGGTTCAACAATTACTTGGGTTCATTTTAGTTTATCCTTCCCATTTGACACCATTCCCTTTTCGGGTTCTTCTGTTTCTTTGACCGTCTTGGTCTCCGAATGTCTCTTTTTCGAAACATCTCGTAGTTTTCAGGTTGTCTCTGTTGCCAAACGGATGGGACGGGTTGTCCAAAATGTTTTCAGATGGACACCTCAATTCTCGGACACCTCTCTTTCCTTCAGTTCCTTTATAAGGAGGTCGGCTCCTCTGATTGCCTCACTTACGATGGAGTTAATCGAATAATCTCCATAATAACTATTGGCACATCTGCCACCGATGATGGATGTCACGGCAGCATCATAGAGTGCCGCCCATTGTTGTTCTGTTCTTTTTTCCAGATTTCTGTTACATTGTTATTATATAGTAATAACGTGAAAAATCACCCGGCATTGTGTGCAAGAGGTTAATTTAAAGATATTTATGACAGAAGAGTTTGTTCGAAAACAAAAAATTCCATTTCGAAACAAGATAAGAGACTTTGGGTCGATTCTATGGTTCAGAGAGATGTACCTTCTCTTTCCGTCGATGATAACATAGAGTTCAAGTGGTGTCAGTCCGTCCTTCTTGCTGACCTTTGAACCCCTGCAAACGAAGTTTAGTGTCATTTTCTTTCTATTTTAGTATTAAACAATAAGATATGAAAAGAAAAATCGGTCTCAGTTGAGAAAAAACAGGTCTCAGATTTTGAACATTTTCATTCCATCCATCTCCACCTTATGCAGACACCTCTTTGGTGGATGGTGGTTGTGGATATATGTAAGATTGTCAGCAAGTTTCTGCAAGCATTGGACTCCTGGTCACCCTGATTGAACCGGTGAAACAAGAGTTCAGAGAGTGGGAGTCTCCATAAAGCAGAAAACACTGACAATCTCTTTGATTACCAGTGTTTTTGCAAAGGAAAGTTCATTTCCCTAGTGGAGCTGGGCGGAGTCGAACCGCCGTCCAAACAAGTAACAAATACGCTTTCTACATGCTTATTCTTTGATTGGTTTTCGAGCCGGACCCGGACAAAGACACCCAAATCCGACCTTATCCCCTAAAATTTTACAGCGCGGGCGGGGAATACACGCTGCTATCCCGTACTCACGAGCACCTCCTGGTCGCCTACCGACGGGCGAGGTCGGCGGGAGATGTCTTGTCCCACCCACTGTGGGCAGGATTAAGCTAACCTACTATGCTTCGGTTAGGCAGCAAGAGCGTAAGTATTTTCGCCAATTATTGTTTCGCATCCCTTATTGAGGTTGTTGATGCCTGAACCTGCATGCTTACATACCCATTATCCTTGCTGTCAAAACCGGTCAGCCCCTTGATAATGAAGTATTTACAATACCGTATTTCAAATATCTTCCTTTGTATGTAGATACAAAAAAAGCTCTCTTTTGGAGAGCCTTGGCGGTCCGGACGAGACTCGAACTCGCGACCCCATGCGTGACAGGCATGTATTCTAACCAAACTGAACTACCGAACCGTGTTTCTTTTTTAAAGAACTTTTCTCTCGTTTTGAGGTTGCAAAGATACACACTTTTTTTGTTCTGACAAAATTTTTTTAATTTTTTTGCAGAATTACGTTTGTAAAATGTTAAATATCAAACTTTTGTAAAAACAATATTTTTCTCCCGTTTTTCGTCTCGAAACGCAAAAAAAGCAATTTCCGAAGCGTTTTCAACCCTTTTTGGCGTGGAATTCCGCAAGTCCTTCGATGGGTTTCTGCAAGGTTTTCCGCAACACAAAGCCGTGTTTGGCGGCGCACTCCCGCAGCTCTTTTTCCAGAATCGACGCCACAGAGCCCACCATATACAAGTCCTTCAACTCGGTGTCGTAGAGGCATATCTGGTTTTCGAAGAAATCGTCCATACAGTCGCCCAGAAGGGTGTTGATAAAGGCGTTACGGCCGTTGTTCAAGGCAAAAGGCGTAAGCGAGGCGAAGAACTTGTTCGGCGAGGGCTGCCGATACACTATGTCCAGTATCTCGCCGCGACTCAGGTTGTTGATAAACTCGCGGAACTCTGCCTCGATGTCGCTAGGCATCCGTCTGGTGAGGTACTTTTTCAGCAGCTGTTTACCGATGTAGGTACCCGAGCCCTCGTCGCCGAGCATATACCCCGCCGACGGTATGTTTTGCACGATATCTCCGCCTTGGTAAATACATGAGTTAGAGCCTGTTCCGAGAATCCCCACAATGCCGTCGGCGTTGCCGCAACAGGCGCGGCAGGCTCCGAATAGGTCGGTAAACACCTCTGTATCAGCGTTTACAAAATGTCTTGCTGTGGATTTGGCAATCTTTTGTCGGTTTTCCTCGTCGGAACAGCCGGCACCGTAGAAAAAGACTTTCCGCACTTTGTCGGCGCAACGCATATCTTCGGCTAGACAGGCAATTTCGCCGTCCAGCACACTGCCGTCGACCAAGTAGGTGGGATTCAGCCCGATGGTGGTGAAAGCCCTGCGTTCCCCCTTTTTATCGATGAGGCACCAGTCGGTTTTGGTTGCCCCGCTGTCGGCCACGAGTATCATATTATGCCAATTATGTCGTGTATATCTTTGATATTATGACGGTTGAGATAGTCCTGCAAGCCGTCTACCACCTTAACGGTAACGGTGGGGTCGAGGAAATTGGCTGTGCCTATCTGCACCGCCGTGGCACCGGCCATCAGGAATTCGAGGGCGTCGTTGGCCGAGGCTATGCCGCCGAGGCCTATCACAGGAATCTTAACAGCTTTGGCCACCTGCCACACCATACGCACCGCCACGGGTTTCACGGCAGGACCCGACAGTCCGCCGGTGATGGTGGAGAGCACAGGACGACGGCGTTCCACATCCACGGCCATGCCCAGTATCGTGTTGATAAGCGACACCGAGTCGGCGCCCGCCTCCTCCACAGCCTTGGCGATGTCGGCGATGCTGGTAACGTTGGGCGTAAGCTTCACTATCAGCGTTTTATGATACACCTTGCGGACTTCGCCCACCACCTGCGCGGCCATCTTGGGGTCGGTGCCGAAGCCCATGCCGCCTTTCTTCACGTTGGGACACGAGATATTCAACTCTATGGCGGGAATCTTGTCCAGAGCGTCGATTTTGGCTGCCGTCTCGCAATACTCCTCGATGCTAGAGCCCGAAACATTCACAATAATGTTGGTGTCGATGTCGCAGATGCGGGGGTAGGTCTTTTGGCAGAACACGTCCACGCCGGCGTTCTGCAGTCCCACGGCGTTGAGCATACCCGAAGGCGTTTCGGCCATACGTGGGTAGGCGTTGCCCTCGCGGTGCGAGCCCGTGGTGCCTTTCACTATTATCCCGCCAAGGCGGCTAAGGTCGATAAAATCGGCGAACTCCTCGCCATATCCGAAAGTCCCCGACGCGGTAAGCACCGGATTTTTCAGGGACAGGTTGTGTATCTTTACTTCCAGCATTGTTTTTTTCTTTAAATCTTTTTGTTTTTGTTCTCCTGCTCGCCTACGGCTCGCGAGATCTTGTAAATCTTGTAGATTTTTATTTTTTCCCTACTCGCCTTCGGCTCGTGAAATCTTTTTAATCTTGTAAATATATTCGCCTTCGGCGAAATAATTATTTAGATTCCCTAGAGTTGTTCACATTACTGATTTATTTCATCTGTGTTCACGATTACTTCGTAATTCTGCCGCTTGCGGCAAGGAGCATTTCAATTTTAACTGCAAACTAATTACTAAATACTAATTACTCATTACTAATTATTAATTAATTTGCCCATTCTTTCATATTTTCGACGTTGAAAACCGGGCCGTCCTTGCACACGCAGCGGTGGCCGTGGTCGGTTTTGGTTACGCAGCACAGGCAGGCTCCCACGCCGCAGGCCATGGTGTTTTCCAGCGACACCTGACAGCGTATGCCGTTCTTCAGGGCGTGACGCGCCACGGCTTTCATCATCGGCGTAGGACCGCAGGTGAGTATGCTGTCGTAGCTCTTGCCGAAGGCAGTGTGCTGTGTTACAAGGCCTTTCTCGCCCAGCGAGCCGTCCTCGGTGGCGAAAAACACCTCGCCGTAGGGCCGAAATTCTTCCTTTACCGGAATAAGCTCCGCCGTACGGCCGCCCAAAAGTATGGCGGGACGTATGCCTTTTTCGCTGTATTTCTTGGCGGTGTAGAGCAGCGGTGCGATACCGGCGCCTCCGCCCACAAGCAGCGGCTTTTGCCCGTCAATGGAGAAACCGTTGCCCAAGGGATATACGAGGTTGAGAGTGCGACCCTCGGCAAGCTGCGACAAGGTGCGGGTGCCTTTGCCCACCACCTGCACAAGCAAGGTCATCGTGTTGGCGGCATAGTCCACGTCGTGTATGGAGATAGGACGGCGCAGGAACACCTCTTTGTTGTCCGGCACCTGAACCTCCACAAACTGTCCGGGCAGTATCTCCGGCAAGGCCTCGGGCGACTTCAGCAGCAGGGTGAAATAGCTGCTCCCGATGGTTTTCTTTTCGGCAATAACGAAATCGGCTATATGTTTTTTCATCTGTAGTTAGTGTATCTTTTTTATTGTCAGACAATTGCAAGAAACGGAACGCTTGCAGGCGTGTTTTCAAAAATACGTTTTTATTTTTGATTGTAGTCTTTTTCAAGTCAAAACGATGCAAAAAAATGTCGCTACAGGTTTTTTCAGTCCAAAATAACAGCAAGAATACGGCATCAACGCATAAAATAAAGTAATGTTAATCAACAAAATAGGCAACTGCCGCCGTTTTTTTGCCCTCGAAACTTTCTTTTTTTGCCAAAAATATCGTATTTTTGCAGTCTTAATTGTAAAAATTTCAAACGTTATGACAAATAAAACCACATTGAGAGACAGCGCTGCCATGAGATGGATAGCCCTGTTGTTACTGGCTTTGGCCATGTTTTGCAGTTATGTATTTATGGACATTTTGTCCCCCATCAAGGACCTGATGCAGGACACACGCGGATGGGACAGCGAGGCGTTCGGCCGTATGCAGGGCGCAGAGGTGTTCCTCAACGTTTACGTGTTCTTCCTTATCTTTGCAGGTATCATCCTCGACAAGATGGGAGTGCGTTTCACCGCCGTGCTTTCGGGCGTTGTGATGCTCGTCGGCGGATGCATTAAGTTCTACGCCGTCAGCGACTATTTCCCCGGCACCAGCCTTGCCGCTTGGTTCGACGGACACCTCAACTGGGACGGCGAAATTCCTGTCATCGGCACCATACTTCCGTTTGTGAAAGGCATGCCCGCTTCGGCAAAACTCGCAGCCCTGGGCTTCATGCTCTTCGGATGCGGCGTGGAGATGGCCGGTATCACCGTAAGCCGCGGTATCGTGAAATGGTTCAAAGGCCGTGAGACCGCTCTGGCTATGGGTTCCGAAATGGCCCTCGCTCGTTTGGGTGTGGCCACCTGTATGATTTTCTCACCCTATTTCGCAAAACTCGGCGGCGACATCCATGTGGACAACGCCGTTAAATTCGGTGTGGTGCTGCTGTGCATCGCCCTTATGATGTTCATCGTCTATTTCTTTATGGACAGAAAACTCGACAAACAGACTGGCGAGGCCGAAGAGAAAGACGATCCCTTCAAAATCAGCGACCTTGGCAAGATTTTCACCAGCCTCGGATTCTGGCTCGTGGCTCTGCTCTGCGTGCTTTACTACAGCGCCATCTTCCCCTTCCAGAAATACGCCGTGAATATGCTCCAGTGCAACCTCACCCTCACCGAAGCCGACCCCTCCACCTATTGGGGCGGAAGCACCGATGCCTTCCCGATTTCTGTGACCATCGTTCAGTACATCATAATGCTTATCGTGGCTATCTGCTCGTTTGCAAGCAATTTCTCCAAAAATAAAGGTCTGAAATTCGGCTTGATGGGACTGGCCGTGATAGCTCTGGTTTGCTACTGCTTTATGGGTTATATGCGTGGCACCGCCGAGACAATCTTCGCAGTGTTCCCGCTGCTGGCTGTGGCCATCACTCCTATCCTCGGCAACTATGTCGACCACAAAGGTAAAGCCGCCACAATGCTTATGCTCGGCTCCATACTGCTGGTTATCTGCCACCTCACCTTCGCCTTCATCCTTCCGATGTTCAAAGGCAGCGCCGTTGGTGGTACCGTTGTTGCATACGTCACCATCCTCGTGCTCGGAGCCTCCTTCTCGTTGGTTCCTGCAGCTTTGTGGCCCAGCGTTCCCAAGCTGGTAGATGAGAAAATCATCGGTTCGGCTTACGCAGCTATCTTCTGGATTCAGAATATCGGCCTCGGCCTGTTCCCCGCACTTATCGGACTGGTGCTTACCAACACCAACGCCGAAGGCACCGCAGCCCACGACCTCGACTACACTTGGGCTCTTGTGATGCTCGCAGCTCTCGGTATAGCCGCCCTCCTTATCTCCATCTACCTCAAGGCAGTGGACAAGAAAAAAGGCTATGGTCTGGAAGAACCCAATATCAAATAATAATTGGTAAACAATACAAAAATCCGCTTCGGAGGCCATTCGGAGCGGATTTTTTTTCAATAACCGGTTATGCCCTTTCTCCCTCATATCTCCGTTGCCATCCCTTTGATGGACGAGCTGGAAAACCTGCCCGCACTTGTGGAGTGTCTCAACCAGCAGACATACCGCAATTTCAGAGTGTATATGTGTGTAAACCAGCCCGAAAGTTGGTGGGAGGATGAGGCGAAACAACAAATCTGCACCAACAATGCGGCCACAATCGCTTTTCTTCAAACCCTTGAAAATCTGCCTATTACCATAATCGACCGCAGTTCGCGAGGGCACGGCTGGCCTGCCAAGCGTCACGGCGTGGGCTACGCCCGCAAAGAGCTGTTCGACACCATTTTACAAACCGTCCCCGAAGACAAAATCATCGTCAGCCTCGACGGCGACACTGTCTTTGGCAAGGACTATCTTATGTATATAGCCGTACAGTTTGCGCATAATCCCCATCTTTCGGCTATCGCTGTGCCGTACTACCATCCGCTTTCGGGCAACGCAACCACTGACCGCAGCCTGCTGCGCTACGAAATTTACATGCGGCACTACCTTATAAATATGTTGCAGATTGGCAACCCCTACGCCTTTACGGCTCTCGGCTCGGCAATGGCGTTCACGGCGGGGGCCTACAGGCGTTGCGGCGGCATAACGCCTCTGCAGGGCGGCGAGGATTTCTACCTTTTGCAGAAACTGTGTAAAACGGGTAGTGTGTCGGTGTTCAACAGGGAAACTGTTTTCCCACAGGGACGGGAGTCGAAGCGTGTGCCTTTTGGCACGGGTCCGGCGGTGGCAAAGAGTGTAAGCGAGCAGGATGCCTCGTACCCGTTTTACGCCACGGCGTCGTTCGAAAAAGTGCGGCAGACCTACGATTTGTTCCCCGCCCTTTACGAAAAGTACATCCCCACCCCGATGACGGAATTTCTGTGCAGCCAGCTGAAAACCGACGATGTATGGCAGCCGCTGCGCAAGAATTTCAAAACCGTGCAACTGTTTGTAAAAGCCTGCACCGAGCGTGTGGACGGACTGCGGATTTTGCAGTTCCTCAAGTCGGAGCACCGACAAGGGTCGAGCAACGGCAATTTTGCGGAGTTCTGCACCGCCAACGACATACCGCTGCCCGAAGGTTTTTCGTTCGAAAGCACCGACATCCGTCAGTTGGACGAAATTCGTAACGCTTTGTTCAAAAAGGAGATGGAACTAAGGAAAAGAAAAGCGCTGGTGTGCGTTTAACGACCTGTTTCAGTCGGTTACAACTTTTTTGAAAATCTCTTCAAACTTATCTTTCATGATTTTTGCGGTTTTCTGCTTGAAAAACAGCATTTTCCAACCAATCAACAGCCGTTTTACGAGACTTCCTAAAAGGTAGGCCGATCTCCAAACCGCTATTCCGGCCACCAAGGCCGCCGCGGCGTAGCCCCAGCCTTGCAGCAGTCCTACGGTTATGGTCATTGCCAGCAGATACAGCAGTACAAGCACAAACTGCACGGCAAAATTCAACGAGCCGACAAACTGCGGGTCGCTCTGATTGCGGAAAAGCAGACGTGTGGGCAGGAAAGGTATCGGACACAGCAACAGTAGCATCACCAACAACCGCCAATTAAGCAGCGCAATCGCCACAGGAATACCCGCAAGCAGTATGGTGCCGACGACAACCGCAACCTTGTTCTTTGTCTCGAACAGCCGATTGGAATCCACGCCGTAGGCACTGCAGAGAGTGGATGTATCCGAAATTTCCTTGGCTAAATCGCTGGTATTTTGCGGATTATATTGTTCCAAACGGTCCAATTTCTGCGACATCTTACGTCGTAGTTCAAACTTGAGCCAAGTTGTTTCACGTCCAAATTCCTTGCCACGAGCGTCGGCATAGAGTTTCGACAAAAGGTAAAACTCGTCGTAATGTTCGGTGGAATCAATCTGATGCATCTGTGCGGTCATCGCCACTCGCAAATCCTCTTTTATTTTGTTGATTGCCAAAGCGTTGTTGTCTTGGTGCAACTCCATGTAGTCTTTCACCGCAATGGCTTTCCCGATGTTGATTACAGAGGGGTTGCCGGGAGTGTCGTAGCTTTCGTAGTCAATTCCCACAGGTACGATGTAGAGCGGTTTTTCGCCGAGTTTCTGCTGTGCTGCGAAGGCAATGCGGAACATCCCCTTTTTCAGCGGCAGCAGTTGCCGTCGGTCGTTGTGGGTGCCTTCGGCCATCAGGCATAAGGCCACTTGGTTGAGGATGACATCGGTCGATAACTGGAAAATGGTGTCGTTGTTGGAAAGCGACTGTCTGCCGTCGCGGGCGCGATAGACGGGCATTATCTTGAGAAAATGCAACACTTTGTTTGCCAGTGTGTTGCCAAAAATATCGGCACGAGCTAGGAAAACCGTCGGACGGAGTTTGTTTATCTGAAGAATCATCAGTGCGTCGAGAAAGGCGTTCTGGTGGTTGGGCGCAAGGATGTAGCTACAGTCGGTGGGCAGGTTTTCGCGACCTTTTATCACAATATTGCCGAAATAGGCCCGCAGACCGAAGTTCACGGTATGTTTTACAAGCCGGTAGAAAACGCCGTTGCGGTAGATTTCGGGCATGAGAGGCAGGTTATTGGTTCTCCACTTTTACAGGCTCTTTCTTTGGGAAAAGCATCGAAAACACTATGCTCAGCACCAGTATTCCGAGTATCACAAAGAGCGAGACTACGGTGTTTATCTCGATGTGCCAGAAAGTGTTGAGCAGCATTTTCACACCTATAAAGGTGAGCAGCACACCCAAGCCGTATTTGAGTAGCCAGAATTTGTCCACCACGCTGCTAAGCATAAAGAACAGCGACCGCAATCCCAAAATGGCGAAAATGTTGGAGAAGAACACTATGAAGGGGTCTTGCGTTACGGAGAAGATGGCGGGGATGGAGTCGACAGCGAAAAGCACGTCGGAGAACTCTATCACCAGCAGCACTACAAACAGCGGTGTGATGTATAGTTTATGGTCCACACGTGTGAAAAAGTCGTGGCCGTGACCTTGCGGCAGTACACGGAAATGCTTGGAGGCGAAACGTACCACGGGGTGGTGTTCGGTGTCGATTTTCTCATCATCTTTCTTGAAAAACATCCTGATACCCGAAATCACCAGTATGCCGCCGAAGACAGCCAGCACCCATGCGAATTTTGTGATGAGGGCGGCACTGAGGAAGATGAATATGAAACGCAGAACTATTGCGCCCAGTATGCCCCAGAAAAGTACGCGATGGTAGTATTTTTTGTCGATGCCGAAGCTCACAAATATCAGTATCATCACAAAAATGTTGTCGATAGACAGGGCTTTTTCGATGAAATAACCTGTAAGGTACTCCATTCCGAGGGTGTTGCGATAGATGCTCAGGTTTTCATCGAAAGATTTGTTCATGTCAATGCCTTGATGCAGTCTTCCGTAGTAATACTTGTCGTAATAGGCCTGCAGTCCGGCGTTGTCGGTTATGCCGTGAATCCATTCGGCTTTGAGGAAAATAAAAAGGCAGAACAGCAGCGAGATGCCTATCCACACCGCCGTCCAGATGGCCGACTCCTTGAATCCTATCACATGGTCGGTTTTGTGAAAAACGCCCAAGTCCAGAAAAAGCATAAAGGCCACAAGCAGCAAAAAGCCGCCAAAAAATAGAAGTTCCGATGTTATCATGTCTCTGTGTTTTTATTTTTCAACATATTGTATTTCTTTCGCGATTCGGCAACGAAAAGGCTTGCCGGATAGTCGAGTATTATTTTTTCGTAGTATTCCGATGCTTTTGCGGGGTTGCCCAGTTGCTCCTCGTTGATGGAGGCAAGCATGAAAAGGGCGTCGTCGGCAAGGATGTCGGCAGGATATTTCTGCGTAAGCTCTGTAAGCAGGCTGTCGGCCTGGCTGTACTGCCCTTGCTGCAGGGCTATCTGCGCCTTGCGCATCAGTATCTCGTCGAAAAGGGGGTGCGACAGGTTGCGTATCTGCACCGAGTCGTAGTAGTGGCAGGCGTCGTCGTATCTCTTCTGGTACAGGAGCATGTCGCCTTTGGCAAAATAGGTGAGCATGGTGTAGGAGCTGTCGTCGTCCATGTTGTCGCTTATGAGCAGCGACAGTTGCATTGCGTCGTTGGCGATGGGCTTGGAGGTGGAGGCGCGCAGCACGTCGAGTTGTGCCTTGGCCCACTGGAAGTCGGCGTTGTAGTACGATAGTTGTGCGTTTCTGAATTTGGCCTGCGAGCCGATGATGTCGTTCTTGAAATCCTTCTCCACCTGCATGTAAAGCAACGAGGCCTCCCACACAGAGCCGTTGAAAAGCAGTATGTCGCCCAGTTGCAGCTTGGTCTCGGCTTTCTGGTGTGCCGCCACCGACGGCATGTCGAGTATGTTATATAAGATGTCGGTTGCTTGGGCCGAGTTGTTTTTGTACATCGCCAGCAGTTGTGCGTAGTTGCGCAGCAGTGGCACGGTCTTACTGTTGCTGCCCAGTTTGGCAATGGCTGTCTCGTAGTCGGCCACAAGGGCGTCAATCTGTTTCGGGGTGGGGGAGTGCTGTACGCTGATTTGGTCGTATTTCGCCGAAAGCAGTCCCACATAGCTGTCGAAATAGTAGTCGCCGTCGGTGACTTTTTTCAGCAGGTAGTCATACCCTTCGATGGCGGTGTTGAAGGCTTGGTTGGAGGCGGCTATCTGCGACACCCGGAACACCTGCGTGCCGTTGTCGTCGGCAAAACGGCGGTCGATGGCCTTGGCCTGGCTTATGGCGAAGTCGAAATCCTTTTTCTGCAACGAAAACCAGATCATCATATCGTGGTAGGTCTGGTTTTGCGGATTGTCGGCAATGTGCCGTGCTATGGTGTTCTTCAGGCAGCGGTCGAATTCGGCGTTGTCGCCCTGGGCCTGCTGTTGCAGCATCAGCTGTATCTGTCCGCTGGCAAAGGGGTATTTCTCCAAGTAGCCGAAATAGAGTTCGATCATTTTCTGGTAGTCGCCGTTTTTCTCATACAGCTGTGCCATCTCGAAAGTGTAGGCGTAGGGGTTGCGCAGACGCTCGCCGGCGCTTTGGTATGTCTGTATGGCCTGTTGCGGATGACCGATGTTTTCGAAAGCTTCGGCTACCTTGTCGATAATGCTTTTGTTGTAGCCCGCTTTCTCGATGGCGGTGGAGTAGTGCTTCTCAGCCTGTTTGCGTTTGCCGTTGTTTTCGGCTATCCAGCCCCAGTCCACGTATATCGACGCGTCGTCGGGACGTTGTTTGAGGCGTTTTTTCACCACTTTCTCGGCTTCGGAATATTGTTTTTGCCGTATCAGGCACTCGGTAAGGCGGTGGTAGTTGAAATCGTCGGGATTTTTGGCGAACAGCTGTTCGTATATTTCGGCGCTTTTGTCGTATTCGCCGTTGTTGAAATAGTGGTTCGCCAGTTGCAGCTCCTGCTGTTGGGCAAATACTATTGTAGCCGACAGCACAACACACAAGGCAAGTATGTATCGCAATCGGCGCATCGTTGGTTGTTTTGGTATGTTAGAGGGCAGTGGGAGTGTTTAGCGTTTCTTTTTGTTGAAGACTTTCTCCAGCTCGTCGGCAAGTCGTGAGTTAGGCACGTCGCGGGCAAGTATTTTTCCTTCGCTGTCGATAATTATGTTGCAAGGAATGTAGGGTATGCAAAGGGTGTTGGCAATAACGCTTTCCCATCCAAGAAGGTCGGAGGCGTGTTTCCAAGTGAAACGGCTCTCCTCGATGGTGTTTATCCAAGTGTCGCGGTGCACGTCGAAGGATACCGACAGGAATTCCACGCCTTTGTTTTTGTATTTGTGGTACAGGGTGCGCAGGGTTCCTTTGTCGTTTTCGGTAAGGTCTTTCGACGACCAGATGTTTATCACGAGGTATTTGTTGCCTTCGAGGGCTTGGTAGCAGGTGGTTGCGCGGCTCGAAGTGTCGGGCAGTTCGAAGTCGGGCATTATCTCGCCCACCGATACGCGGTTCAGCTGGCGTATCTTCTTTTGCAGATAGCGGTAGTAGTAGGTGCGTGTGGCGGCGCCGGTGAATTTCGACACATAGCGGTTGAGCTCGCGTGAGTTGAGCAGCGCGAAATAGGGCTGTGTGGCAAGGATATGCGGCGCGAAGATGGATTCGGGGTTCTGGATGATGAAGTTCTCCAGACACACGTTCACGCTGTCCTCCTTAAGTTCGCAGTCCTCGAGGATATAGCGGTATTGGCTGTTGCTGAACGAGCCGTTGATGCGTGTGTTCTCAATGTCGTCGGGGTCCACCTTGAGGGTGATGAGGTTGTTCTCGAGGTAGAAGAAAAAGCCGCGCGAGGTGGTGGCGAGACGAATCTCGGCCAGACGCGGTTCGGGCAGCGAGCCGGTGAACACGAAAGAGCCGTCGGGCTCGATGCGTGCCTGGTATCTCACCACGGAGTCCTTGGCGCTGTACAGCTGAAGGAAAACCCTTTTCAGGTGCGTCTTGCCGACAGTGCCTTTTATTGTGTATTTGCCCTGCGATTGGGCGGCGCCTATGCAAAGCACCGCAAGCAGTAGGATAAATAACCTTTTTTTCATCTTGTTGTAAAACGTAAATCGGAGATTGCCGTCGCTTGTCAAGCAAAGCAATCTTCGAGTTTTAAAAACTTATATGTCAATCTGTTCCGCAAACGCCTTTATATGGCCGGCAGTTCTACGTCGGTTTCGGAGTATTCGATAACGTTCTCGCCTACAACCTTGTAGTTCGACTTGATGGCCTGTGAGCCTTTGCGCGGTTTCTGGTTGTACATAACACCTTCACCCGATTTCGACGACTTGCAGGAGCCGAAAGCACAGCAAATCATCACTCCAAGTGTAAGCAACACCGAAATTTTCAGAGTCTTTTTCATAACAGATATTTTTTTAAATGTCTATATTTCAATTATTTTACTTTTGCCGATGTTCTAAATGGCGAACGTCGAAATTAGCGACAAAAATACGAATTTTATTGCATTTTTCCAAACTTTACATTGTTTTTTATATCGTCTTGTTGTGGAATTGGCTGATTTTTAATGTTATAATTTGTTTATTTGACTGATTTTGTTTTTTCATATTTTCAAGTCGCTGTTTTTTTGTAACCGCCAAAGCGTTTTTATTATGCTGAAAGGCAAAAAAGGGGTGGGAGGGATTTCTAATTATTTCATTTTGACCACGACACACGAAGTGTTGATGAGCTCCGCTAATATAAATAAATTAGCGAATAATTGCTCGGATTTAACAGATTGTTTTTGCGGATTATCATGCAAGCATGATTGCTGATAACACAAATTTAGTAATAACCTGTCCTTTTTTTTAAAGTTATTGGAAAACAAGGAGGTAGCCTTGAATTTATATAATTTCCGCACCTTAAGTGGTAGGTTAGGGTGCGGAAAATGCAAAAATTTTACGTTTTCCGCACCCTAAGTCTTGTTTTTTTCAAAAAAAAGTAGTAATTTTGCAGCGTCAAAAGTAAGAAAAATGGATATTATTGGCAGAGCAAAAGAGGTTGAAATGCTGAACAAATTCGCCTCTTCGGACCACGCTGAGTTTGTGGCTGTTTACGGTCGCCGACGCGTTGGGAAAACTTTTTTGATAAGCAAAACCTTCGCCGACCGAATGATTTTTGAGACTTCGGGCGTTCTTATGGGCGATAAGGAAGACCAGCTGGGGGCTTTTAACCAGTCCCTGCGGAGGATAGGGTATGAGGGTAAGTCGTTGAACAAATGGATGGATGCGTTCTTCGCCTTGGAGCAACTGCTCGAACCTCGTATTGCCGACGGGCGGCGTTATGTGATATTTATCGACGAGCTTCCTTGCTTGGATGTGAAGGGCACACGTTTTGTCGTTGCTTTGGGGCATTTTTGGAACAGCTGGGTGTCGAAGCACGACAATCTGATGCTTGTTGTTTGTGGTTCAGCCACTTCGTGGATGTTGAACAACATCGTCGATAATTATGGCGGTTTGCACAATCGCATCACGCACACGATGTACTTGCACCCCTTTTCCCTCGCCCAGTGCGAGCAGTATGTGCAGTCGCGCGGCTTTTCTTGGGACCGGTTGGCGATGTTGCAAGCGTATATGGTTTTTGGCGGAATACCCTATTATTTAAGTTTGATAGAGTCCGGCGAAAGCGTTGCCATGGCCATCGACCGTCTGCTGTTTTCGAGACAGGGTGAGCTGCATAGTGAATATAAACGCTTGTTTGCTTCGTTGTTTAAAAACCCCGAACCGTATATGGCAATAGTGAAGGCGTTGTCGCAACATCGTTATGGAATGACGCGGAACGAGATTGTTGCGGCTCTCGGAAAACACGACGGGGGAAAACTTTCCAAGCAGCTGGCGAATTTGGAAAGATGCGACTTTATCACCTATTATCGCACCAAAACGAAGAAGATAAACAAAAGCGGCGGCATTTACATGCTGTCCGATTCCTACACGCAGTTCCATAACACGTTTGTGGAAGACAGCTCCGACGAACATTTCTGGCAGCACAACCTGCGTTCGCCGCAAGTGAACACATATTTCGGACTGACGTACGAAAGAGTGTGCATGGCCCATATACCCCAAATCAAGAAAGCGCTTGGCATAGACAGGATTGGCACCGAGCACTATTCTTGGCGAAGCTCCGACCCTTCACAAAAAGCTCAGGTTGACCTAATCATCGAACGTGCGGACAGAATAATAAATCTTTGCGAAATAAAATACAGCGAGGCCACATATACTATAAATAAGACTGAAGATTTGAAACTGCGCAAGCGTCAGGCGGCTTTTGTTGACCAGACTGGCACACCTTACGGGATTATGCCGACGTTCATTACCACCTACGGCCTTACTCAGAACGGCTATGCAAGCAATATCATGAACGAGGTGACGATGGACGACTTGTTCAAAGAATAATAATTTCCGCACCCTAAGTGGTGGGTTAGGGTGCGGAAAATGCAAAAATTTTACGTTTTCCGCACCCTAAGTCCCTATTCGAGGTTTGAAAAAGGGTAGGGGAACGGGATGGAAAGGGCTAAATTCCTCTGTGGTGGCATTTTATTTTTATGGATGGTCGTTAATTCAATAAAAAAGCGTAAATTTGCAATGTCAAAACATCTTTACTTTTACTGTAAAGCGTTGAATATTATGGTAATAGACAGAATTGGAGCGGCTCTTAGGATGTCCAAACGCACATCGCAGGCAGTTTTGTGCGTGTGTTTGGCGTTGTTGTCGCTCTTTTGCGGCTGCGTGGGGGGCTATTCCTTCACGGGTGCCTCCATCCCTGCCGATGCCAAGACCATCTCCATCGCCAATTTCCCCAACTACGCCACCACGGTGAACCCGCAGCTGAGCCAGATCCTTAGCGACGGCCTGCGCAACACCTTCTCGTCGCAGACCAACCTCGTGGTTACGGAGCAGGGCGGCGACCTCGACCTCAGCGGCGAGATAACCACCTACACCGTCCAGCCCACGGCCATCACCAGCAACGACCAGGCGGCCATGAACCGTCTGACCATCGGCGTTAAGGTGAGTTTCACCAACTCCAAGGACCCCAACGCCAATTTCGAGCAGAGTTTCAACCGCTACAAGGAATTCAGCGCGCAGCTCAACTTCTCGTCCGTCGAAAACTCGCTGGTGGAGGAGATTGTTAACGAGATAATCGAGGATATTTTTAACAAAGCCGTTGTCAACTGGTAGTTTCCGATGAATTTCGCTAAATGGAATAACCTTTTCGGGTGGCTGGTTTTTGCGATTGCCACCGCGGTTTACGCCCTCACCCTCGAGCCTACCGTAAGTTTCTGGGACTGTGGCGAGTGGATAACCACCTCGTACAAGTTGGAGGTGGGACATCCGCCGGGAGCGCCTCTGTATATGCTTGTGGCTCACCTGTTTTCGCACCTCTCGTTCGGCGACCCGACGCGCGTGGCCTGGGCGGTGAACATGCTCTCGGCAGTGGCCAGCGGTGCCACGGTGATGTTCCTTTTCTGGACCATCTCGCGACTGATACGTCGTTTCGTTGACGGCACGACAGGCACTTTTGCCACCATTGCCGCCTCCATGGTGGGAGCCTTGGCTTTCTGTTTCTCCGACAGTTTCTGGTTTTCGGCGGTGGAGGCCGAAGTTTACGCCCTTTCGTCGCTGTTCACAGCCGTGCTGCTGTGGGCTATGTTGCGCTGGGAGGCGGAGTTTGCCACCGACCCACGCCGTTCCGTGCGGTGGCTGCTGCTGGCGGCTTTGCTGCTCGGACTCTCCGAGGGAGTGCATTTCCTCTCGATGCTCGTCATACCTTCGGCGGTGATGTTGGTGTATTACAACACCTTCCACCCCCGCTGGTGGAAAACGTTGCTGGCCTTTGTGGCCTCGCTGGCGGCCCTGCTGGCGGTTTACAAGCTGATAATTCCGGGACTGTTCCTGCTTTTTGCCAAATGCAATATCTTGTTTGTCAACAATATGCACCTTTCGGTAAACGGTGCCATGCTGCTCACCGCCGGCCTTGTGGCTTTGGTGTGTGTGGCGGTGCTTGTGGTGGCTTTGGCCAAGCGTCTCCGCAGGCTGGAGCTGGCGGCGGTGGCCGTGATGCTTTTCCTGCTCGGACTTTCGCCCAATGTGGCCACGATACTCCGTTCGCAGTCGCAGCTGCCGCTGAACGAAGGCCGTCCCGACAACCCGGTGTCGTTCTATTCCTACTGGAGTCGCGACCAATACACCCAGCCGCCCCTCGTCTATGGTCCCTATTACACCGCCCCCGTTGAGGACTACGGCCAGAAAGACCCCGTCTATGAGCTGTTTTACCGCATTGAGACTGGCGACACTGCCCTGCTTTTCGCCGAAAGCGGTGAGGCACAGTGTTTTATATCGCAAAACCATTTGAAAAACGTTGCCGTGGAGCCCCGTTATCTCATCGCCGACAGCGGCCGCAACAGCGGATACGTATATAATAAGGCCTTCTGCACCTTTTTCCCACGTATGTGGAAAGCCGATGCGGAGCATTACTATCCCGCTTGGAGCGGACTTAGCGGCACTTTTGTGGAGACCGACGGCGAGAGGATGTACCGTCCTTCGTTTGGCGACAACCTGCGGTTTTTCGTAACATTCCAGCTGGTGCACTCCTATTTCCGTTACTTTATGTGGAACTACTGCGGACGTTTCAACGACTGTCAGGGCTTCGGCTCCATCCGCAACGGCGCGGTAACCACCGGAATCCCCGCCGCCGACCGCTTTTTCAACGGCACCGCCAAGAGCGACATCCCCGAAACATTGCGCAACCCAGGCCGCAACGAATATTACGCCATCCCGCTGCTGCTCGGCATTGTGGGACTGCTGTACCATATCAAGCGCGACAGCCGTGGCGCCGGATTGGTGGGACTGCTGTTTCTGATAACCGGCGTGGGACTCGTCGTATATCTTAACTCCGCACCCTACGAGCCTCGCGAACGCGACTACGTTTATGTGACTTCGTTCTACGCCTTTGCCATCTGGATAGGCATCGGCGCAAGCCTTTTCCTCTCCCTTGCGGGAAAAATCAGAGGCTGGCTCGGCAAGGCACTGCAAGTTGTTGTGGCTGTGATTCTTATGGTGGTTCCCGCCTTGATGGCCGCCCAGAACTACGACGACCACAACCGCTCCGGCCGTTTTATGGCTCGCGATTCGGCATACAACCTGCTGATGTCGTGCCAACGCAACGCCATCCTTTTCACCCACGGCGACAACGACACCTTCCCGCTGTGGTACCTGCAGGAGGTGGAGGGCATCCGCACCGACGTGCGAATTGTAAACCTGAGCCTGCTCAGCACCCCGTGGTATATCGACCAGTTGCGCCAAGCGCAGAACGATGCCCGGCCGCTGCAGCTCTCCTTCGACGCAAGTCAGTACCACGGACGCAAACGGCAGCTAGTTTTTTCTAATCCCGAAGGCAAGAAAATCCTCTCGCTCGACGAGATGATGGAGATGGTGAAGGACGACAGCCGCGCCATACATTATATGGACGACGTGGATTATTTCGTCATCCCCACCTCGAGGGTGGAGATTCCGGTAAACGCCGAGGCTTTCGCCGCACAGACTCCCGGCATTGCCTACAAACGCATACCCCGCAGTGTGTTTGTGCTGCTTGGCGGCACCCTCTCCCGCAGCGACCTGATGCACTACGACATACTGCTCCACAACGACTGGCAGCGTCCCGTATATTATTCGCAATATGCGCTTTCCGCCGTGCCGGAGTTGGAGAAATACCTGCAGCTCGAAGGCATGGCCTACCGTCTTACCCCTTTCGGACTGGACAACGCCGAACGTTCCAGCTCCGAGCAGATTGTGGTGAACAGCAAGCTTATGGCCGACAACGTGCTCGACAGTTTCCTTTGGCACGACCTGCACGGCGTTTACCTCGACGAGACTTCGCGCAATTTCTGCAAAATGCTGCTGGAGGACATCGGAGAGCTGTCGGAAACACTGGTGGAGGAGCGCGACTACGCCACCGCCATGCGTCTTTGGGACACCGTGATGCACTACGTGCCCGAAAAGATGCTCCGCGACGAGGTGCTGCTCTCCATGCTCAACGCCTACTGGGCGGCGGGCGACACAGCCATCAACGCCTTTGCCCAACGCAAAACCGACCAGCTGGCCACCGAAACGGGATATTTCTTTGCCATGAGCCCGCAGGTGCGGCATTATGTGGAGGCCGACATAGAGCAGTGCTCCGAAACTATGCTGCACATGGCCATGCTTGCCAAAAACCACAAGCAGGAGATACCGTTTAAACTCATTTTCGACCGTTTAAGTCCCTTTTTGGAACCGCTCACTGCCATTTGGGACGGCAAACTGCGTTTTTACTTCGCCTCCGACGACCCGCTCCATTACGAGGAGGAGATTGGCAGTTATATCGACAAGCTGCAGACACTCTACGACCTGATGGAAGGCCGGCAAAACTCCGAACAACTTGCAAAAGTGTCGCAGATGCTCAAATACCATGTGGAAAATTATATGAATCTGTAGTTGTAATAGCTCACAAGCTTGTTGAAAGCGTTTGCCAAACAAAGGAGGGGTTGTAAAACCGCCGCAACTGTAATTTAATTAATTAGCATATGGAAATCACTATTAATCATGTCAATAATCTGATATATAACAATTTATATCTCCATATAATACCTTGTCGAATAGATTTTGTTTTCTCTTTTTTTAATCATCAAAATATTGAAATCACAAGAATAAATATTGGCATTTTTGATGATGATTCAACTTTATATATTGATTTAGGTAATTACAAGGATTTCATAGGTGCAATACCATCATTAGATGTTTTGCAAAATTATTTGCATAATAAAAAAGAATATGTTATTTATAAACTATTTTTTTCTACAGATATTATGGATGTAGAATTTGATGATGATTCATCGTTGTTATGCTCTTTTAAAAGTATTCCTTTAGAGAAACAAAAAAAAATAATAGTTGATGATATTGTAAATCTTATAGAGAATAGTACTGAATTTGACCAATGATGATTAAATACTCCTCTGATTCCAAGATGCGGTTTGTAACCGCCGCCACCGGCGCAAACGGCTGTTCCATTTAAATAAAGTTTAAAACAATGAAATTTTATCATTATTTATTTTACAGAATAGCTGACTTTTTGATAAGAACGGACAAAACCAAAGACATGAATCCGTTTTATGACCCAACGCATGAAAATGAACTTGTTGTAGCTGCAACAATTGTGTCTATGATTCAGTTTTCTAATTTGAATGCTATTTTAATATTGCCAGTAAAATTTTGGGGCCTTTTTTTGACAGATTATTTTATAATAGTCATTTTAGCGTTTCTATCTGTGTATAATCTTTTTATTTGTAATTTACAGCATAAATATATTATGGCAGAAGAAAAATGGAAAAAAGAGCTTAGCAAAAAAAGGAGAATGCGAGGTGTGTTTTTAATCTTTTTCATGATTATTAGCATAGTATTATTAGTTGTCGCTTACAATACCATTTATAAATAGTGCTCTCATGCATTTTCTTACGACAAATTGGGCAATATCTCGGAAGGTGGGATTGTAAATTTGTGGCAACGGGGTTTCCCGCAAGGTCGTAATTATAGCTAACCACCTCGCTGTCAGGATATACAATCCTCTGCACACGGTTCCAGCTGTCGTATTCAAACAGCATTCGGAAATTATAAACAGAGTCCTCAAAGGGCAGGGCTATTGCCCTTATGTTCTCGGCCACGTTGCCAAGGCGGTCGTACGCAAATGTCTGGTACCCCGTGCCGTCGTCCACCCGTAGCAGTCTGCCGCAGGCGTTGGTGGCTGCGGCTTTCAGGTGCCGGGATATATGTGTGCTACGGTAGGGCATAAGATGTTGTTTGTTTCTGGTATATTGTTCGATATTATTTCTAATTATTTCAATACTAAAAAGGCTCAAATGTCTTCAACAAAACTAGTGGACTATTACAACTATTAAATAAATAGCCCAAAAATATTACCCCAAGGACGAGCATAATAATACCAATATTTTCGGTATTTATGTTTTTTTGTGATAATTTTGTTATTGATAACAATCTGATAAGTCACGCATAGTCTGTCTATTTCATCGAGAGGCATACAAATCTCAGCATAAATTGACATATATCTATAATTCATAAAATTTGCTGTAACACATACTGGAAGGGAATCTATAAGAGAATCTATAATTATCCTTTCCTCCAACGGAGCAAATTCTTTGTGTATTATAGTTGGTACGGTATCGTCATTTACAGTGACGATGATTGAGTTCACAGTAATATTTGGATTTTTGTTTTTAAAAGGAGTATAAACGGTGATATCATAGATATAAAAATACTTAAGGTTGTTATTAATTTCACATTTAGAATTTACATTCTCGACATTATTTTTGATTATCAGATCGGAATTTAAATGAATACTGTCTTTTTTGTCTATCATACAAGCAATATGTCTCTTTCGGGGCTTGTAAGATTCCAAATAATAGCCTGAACTGCTATAGCACCCCCAAAAACAAAACGATAATATTATAAAAATAGGTATATATTTCATTCTGCTTTTCTATTTATTATCTTAAGCGTTTCTTTTTCAGCTAATTTTATTGCAACTTCATAAAATGAATATCCATAGTCCTTTACGAATTCCTTACTACCTCTTTTACTATTTTTCGAATCTTTATTAATATAACTATGAGTTTCATCAAGTGGATAATAATCAGCTGGATAGATACCAGATTTCAATCGTCCATTTAAAAAACTCATCAATTTTTCATCTTTTTGTGCCTCAGCAAAAGTAGGTATCTTATCTAAATCCATACTATAGCCATCGTTCTTTTGTGCAAATTCAGCATATAGTTCAACATAATTTGAATGAGAATAAAAATCTGCCACAGTATGCAAATTTACACCAGCATCAATATATTCTCCATTTTTCATATTGTTTTCGTAATTACGGATAGCATTATTATAGGTATTAATAAAGCATCCGAAAATCTCACTTTCAATCATTACTAGTGGGTTATAACTGTCCATATGAATTTGTTTTTCTCCTTGATTACAAATATCAGCACGAATACTTGCCCCATACCACATTTGCATTCTATGTAATAGACCAATATTTTTTCCTTTTGTGGCTTTAAATACCATTGAACCATGTTTTAAAAATCCAAATCTACCATCGGGATCAATAATTTTCACCGGATTCCACGCACAATAGTTATACGGCGTCATACTCGGATACTTATCCGCCATCGGGTCCACGCTCAGCCACCCAATATCACTGCTATTAAACCTCGCTCCGTGGTAGTAATACCCTGTCTCCGCATCCCGCTCCTTACCCGTAAACGTAAACCGCTCAAAATAACCTGTGCTTTGCTCATTTACAAAGTGTTCACCAAACGGCAAATACAGCAAGTGCTGCACCGCTGCTCCCGTTCCGTCGGTTATCCAACTCGCACTGCCCAAGTGGTCGCTGTGGAAGTAGTAAACAGCCTCAGCTCCGCCTGTCAAGGGCGGTGGCTCGATGGTGATACTATTTGCTTTGGCGGTGTGCATCGCATGGAGTTTGGTTTTGCAAAGATACGATTTTTTTCTTTATTCCACTTTTGTCTTGATACAAAAGTGGAGCAAAAAATCAAGAACAGTTAATCCCTATCCAGCTCACATACCCCCGCTTCCCGGGTAACTGTTCGGCCCAACGCGCGTCGATTTTTTGACAAAAATCGTTTGGTTTTGAAATTCCGCAACCAATCCCAAGTGCGGCAGCCAAAGGCATTGAAAAACAAAGCGTGAATATGAAGAATCATCCAGTGGCAGTTTCGATAGCGAAGCGGAGAAGAACAAATCTGCCGCAACTAACATATTGGCAATGTGTTACAGATGCAAGAGCACAATCTTTTTACAAAATCTCACAATTTATTATACCGTTTCATTACACCACCTCAAAATTTGACCCAATATAATGCGATAGTACATACAATTGGTTAATATATAATGAAGGAGATGAATTGCTTGCCGCAAAAGTGTCAAAAACCATCAAATTTTACCTCGAAAATTGCTTGAATTTACGGTTTTCAAAGTCTTTTTTGGGAGAAAAAGCGGGTTGCCGCCATTAGATATTTTATTGGAATAAACCTTTGACAAACAATTTGTTGTGGGTGTATACCGTTGTTTGAGGAACAAAAAATTTTGTCGTTTCGAAAAAAAGTGCTACCTTTGCACAACTTTTTACGGTGGGTGTAGCTCAGCTGGTTAGAGTCGCGGATTGTGGTTCCGAAGGTCGTGGGTTCGAATCCCATCTCCCACCCAAAAGTAAAGGGGGAAGATTTTCAGGCCATGAAAGTCTTCCTTTTTTTGGATAAGACCTAAAAACAACGCTTCCGCTCCAAGTGTACAAACAACTAAAAACTAACAAATTAAAACTAAAAAAACTATGA
>JAEEGJ010005550.1_pt1 | contig 39460 bp, 23 predicted proteins | sample 8958761 | NCBI WGS metagenome assembly JAEEGJ01 (sample SAMN16246546, study PRJNA631951) | gut metagenome | biome: gut microbiome; feature: rumen; material: RS-attached | host: Bos | place: Iran: Karaj | collected 2018-10 | reverse complement strand
GGGCGATACGGCTCCATAATGTCATCGGCCAGGCAATAGGCGTTGTACTTGTTGTGGTGGTGAATCCCCAATGTGGGCAGAAGTCCGCTCGCCACAAGGCTCCGCGCCACCACAGCCCGCAGTATGGCATATCCGTAGTTGAGCAGATTGTTGGGCGCTACGCCGTCGCGGTCGCGTGTAAAATCGGCAACATCGGGGAACATATTCTTCCAGTAATAGGCTGCCGCGCGGCCTTCAAGGTTGTCGGCGTCGCCACTGCGAACATCGTTCTCCCACGCAAGCATATTTTTGACAACCGCGCCGCGAGTCTGCTTCAACACCGCCGCCTGATTATGGATTTTGCACTGAACAGTCTGCTGCCACAACTGCTTTTTGAGCGGCAGCGACACGTCAATCTGCTCTCGGAAACGCTCACTTTGGGTGGTGTTGCCGCAAAGCGGAAGCATCAGCCCGACAGGCAGGTGCGAGCCATCGCAAGTAATTATTGCACAATTGTTTTCGAGCATTGCCTCAATGGCGCCCTGCGTTATGGTTATCTGACGGTTGTCGAGAACCACAACGCCAATGTCCTCAATGGGAACAGTCCTTACCGTCGATTCTTTGAACGTTTCGGGCAGGTCGGCCTTCTCAACCTCTGGCATTTTAATCACCAGTTGACTGTTGGTCAGCGACAGATACGCTGGATTGCTGAAACAGAGTGTGCGCTTAATCATACTGATTGACAATTATTAGTATTCACCTACGGAAACAATTTGCCCAATATGGTTCACACGTACTTTGACAATGCCGTTTAAATAGCCCGTATTTCTAACCCGCTTCCAAGTTATATCTCGCAACACATCCTTTGCGTCAACAACAGTTTCAAGATGATGCCTAAACCAAAAATCATTAGTGGCCATTTTCTGCACCCTGAACAAATTCGGACTTATTGCAGCATAGTTTTCAGGATTCTTAAACCAATCTTCATCGTACGCTTTCGGATTGAAAATCATATTGCCATCGGCATCATAACGCGGGAATACAAAATATTCGTTCTGTTTCATAGTAAACAGGAACTGCCAACCTTCTTCTTGTTTGTATGTCTTGTCAATTATCGGCAAATGCTGCATAGCGCGCGAAGTGGCTTCATAGAACGAAACTATCTTCTCATCCAATTCATATTGAATGTTGCCGTTTTCGTCAAGAACAGGTTGGTTGTCTTTGTCAAGTTTTGGCTTGCGGTAGATTGCCACGTGGTGATTATTGCCCGTATTCACAAAATCGACAGGTTGTTTGTTCCCTTTCTCGTTGAGAATCAGATTGCCGTCCTTGTCGCGCTTGTCGTGCAAGGCTTCGGCATTGCTGATACCTGTGATTGTAACTCGTTTTATTGCAATACCTTTTTCTTTGTTGAGCCAAATCGGATTTTCGGCAAGATTCGAGAATGCCTTCTTCGCATCGCCGCCAAACTCTTTCAGCCTGTCTTCTAGAATTTTACGAATATTCGCATCAACAACCTTGTCTAATTTCAAATCGGGCGATACTTCTTTGCGAATGGTGTAAATGGTTTCGAAACCAACCATTTTGACTTTATCTGGTACTTTGTCGCTGTGCTGTATATCAAGCCATATCGGGTTCTTATCCAATGCGTTTTTCCCTGTAAATGCCTTCTTCGCATCGCCGCCGAACTGGTTCAACCGAGCCAACAATGCTTCACGGTAAAGTTTGCTTGCAACATTCTGTATTTTAGCCACATCGAAAGAAGCGTTAACTTTTTCTTCTTTAGTTACATAACGCTTGCTGCTGCCATACACTGTTTCCAAATGCAACTGTCCGCGCGGTGTGAGTTGCACTTTCTTGTTTGCGCCCGACTTCTTTTTCGAAGTGTTGATATTCTTTGTAACTACCTTATTCTTCGCTTTGTTCGAAATCAGTATGTTTTCCAACTGACGTTTTGCTTCTGCACGGAATTCGTCGAGCGGCATCGGCGAGTTAAAACGAAGTCTGCCGTGATTATCACGATACAATTCTTTTTTCTCAATAGCATAAACTGCCGATTTACGTTGCTCTTTGTCCAAAGCGCTTATCTCCACCATATCCAAATCAATCCACTCATCGGCGCCTTTCTGAACACGGGCATTTAAATTATTCAAATACTGGATAAAACTTCGTTTTGTAAAGGCTATTGTGAGCGCATCCATAGCGTGATGGCGGTGGTCATTACGCTTTGTCCAGTCTTTGATTCGGCGTATGCGTTGCCCATCACGACCTTCAATTATTTCGGTCATTCCCAATTTGTCGTACTTATCCCAATTGAGTTCCTGCATCACATCAACAAGTTGCCAATCCTCACGCAAACGGTCTGTTATGCTGCCTGTTGTTGGCACAACAAAACGTACCAAACCTTCCAAAATCTCACGAGCCTTCTTAGCAATATATTGAGAATCACGCAAATCACGATTAATGAAACCACTTGGAATATCGGCTTCTTTCATTAACAACTTGTCGCGCTTGGTTTTGCTGATTTTGCCGTCTTTCCACAAATTATCAATGCGATTTTTATACTCACCATCGGCATAGGCTTCGCCATACTTTGTTACCACAAAATCGTATGCCGTTGCATTTGATTTTTCAAGGTTTGCCTGCCTTGCCTCCAATGTTTTATTCGAAAACGAGTCATCGAAGAGTTTTGCTTGTGGTATAATATGCTCAATATCAAACTCTTTACTAAACACTTTTTCGTGTGGAATATAAGTATTGGTATATAAGGTTTTGAATCCGTTGTTTTCCAATTCCATATATAACTTGTACCGAATAATGTCGTTGCGGCTCACGTGCGATAATCCAAACTCATTTTGCAGTTTTTTTACCAATTCTTCGTGAAGACGCGTTGTTTCATTGATTGATTTTGAAAGTTCTTCGCGTTCCTTGGCCGATTTTTTCAGTTCACGAGCCAATTCTATGCGGATTTCGTCGGGTTTGCCATAAGCATCAACCACGCCGTTGACCACGTTAACCATCTGATTGAGAATCTTCTCAACCACTGGATTGCGCAGACTGTTGCGTGGAAGTAAATCCAACTTGTCTTTCAGTGTTTTATTTTGAATTTCATCTTTCGTAAGCGAATTTTTTGAGTGCCTGTAACCCGCGTATTCACAGGCCACACTATAATCCACCCCATCTTTTAAATGTGGCAGAATTTTGCGAATAGCCTTTGCACTCAAACTGCTGTACTCCCCCGCATCCTTGAACACAATATTTGCAAGAATTGTGGCATATTCCTTGTCAAAACCAAACGTATTCTTCAGTTTCTCAATCAGTTTTTCGTTACCCAACGCAGAATTGTCGCCTTCAAACGAATATAGCAAATGCCAAAGTTTGTACATTGGTTGTTGCTCAAAGGATTTCCCTTCAAGGCTTGAGTCAAATGTCAAAACCCTTGTGTCTATGCCTAAAGTGCTGAAAATACTTGTTATAGTATCAACAGCATCGGCAGAAGATTTTTTTGTCAAATCAACATCATCGTGTCCGCTTCTTTCGGCAATGTTTTGATATGCCTTGAACAATTCCGACTGAGTGTGGTTGCCATCTAACTCTTTGAAATTCAAATCCACATCTTTTTGTTTCGGGAATAACAATTTCAAGACTTCGGCTTTAGACATTTTTTCTTTATAGTTCAACTCTGCAAACAGCAACTCTTTTTCTTCTTGTTGCAACCGCCGTTTACCATAGTTGAACTCTGTTGCGAATCCAAACAAGTCTTTTTGCTGGTTAGGTATTATCATTCCTGATACTTCAACATCGTTCAACCTTTGCCAAATCTTATACTCTTGGAACAATGGCGACGATTTAGGACATACCCGACAGCCTATGGCTATTGTCTTCTTTTTGCCACCAATTTCTTTTTCAATCTGTTTGCTTTCAAACTCACAGAACGAAATCAAACCTTTTTGCGATTTGAGCGGCCGTTGGTAGAAAATCACCACATCGCGAATCTCTTTTTTAAGTTCTGGTGTGAGTTCTTTGTGAAATTTTGCCTGTGTTTCCCAAATGGTTTCAAACTCGTTCAAATAATCCTGCCGATAGAAAACTTGGTTTTTCAGGCTATAATTCGGATTCTTGTCCAATTCCGCCATTTGATATTGTCCGACAGTTTGGTGGTTGAAATACAACTCTTTGCTTCGGTCACTTATATCGCCGAGATAGCCACTGGCATTGTTGATTTGCCCGTTGATTTTTTGGAAAACAACAATCAGTTGTTCGGGCGGCAGTTTTTCCGTCAGAGCCTTGCTGCGCCATACGTAATTTTCAAGTTTTTGCTCGGCAGTTGTTCCTGTGCGCTTTTCACCAACCAATGTCTTCTCAACTTCAACTGTCTCATTCGTAGCCGTTTTATCATTCCATTTTATTTCTGTCTCTTTCCAATGCCAAACAAACTGACTATTTCCAGCATTTTTATCTTTCGCTGGTGCACAAATTGCCCACGTGGCTTTCTCGTTTTTACCTGCCAACTCTTCTTTTAATTCATCTGTCAAGAATGGATAAAATTGTCTTTGAAAGGCATAAATTTTATCAAACTCTGCCTGTAAATCAGAACGATAAAAATCAGGCAGATACTTTTTGCCACTCGTCAGAAGTTCCAACGACAATTGACCTGGCGTTAGGTTTTCGTCATATAGGCGTTTTGCGACTTCCATTCCGTCAATCAACTGCCCTTCTTCCGTGTTTTTTGCCTTGCGGCTGCTTTTGTAACCACGTTTCTTGTTGATTTGAAGAAGAACTCGTGCAAATTCCGCCAATGAAATTTCTTCGGTGGCGGCCTTCGCTCTCAATCTGTATGTTTCAAATGTTGTGCGGTTGCCATTTTCCGATAGAATGGTGTCATCTGAAATAAAACCATTAGATTTCAATATCTCAATCAAGTTTTCACGACGCAATTTGTAGCGTTGCAAGTTGCGGCGCATACTGCGTTTGAGTGTTCGGTCAGCATTGGTCGTTATACTTTTACCCTTCTCGAAATTCGTCAATTCATCAACGGTGAGCGGATTTACCCTTACGCCAAGTTTTACGATAGACGATTTTTCTTCAGCGTTTTCCGCTTCATTCACCACCGCCCAACCAATACTGTTGGTGCCCAAATCGAGACCTAATATTTTCTTCATAAAATTGCTTTATTAAATTTCCCTTAAAATTAAGATATTTTTTAAGCAGGAATCATATATTTGCAATTACAATTTTGAAGCAATTCACAATAAGGATTATTCCGTTGTGAAAACATTAGGCTGCCTCGTCCTCAACGGGGCTTTTTTATTGTGCCACAAAAGAGCTTGACATTCGCTCCGGGCGGGCACAAAAAAAGCCGCCCGCGCAAAGCAGACGGCTTATAAAATCAAATCAATCAAGCGATTACTTCTTCTTATTTGCTTCGTACTCGTCGTTCAGACCTTTGATAATGTCGTTGGTAATGTTGTACGACTCGTTGGCGTACCACATACTGCCGCCAATGGTGCGGGTGAGAATGAACTTGTAGCGCTCGGGTGTGTTGTACTTCTTAACGTATTCAGAAATCTTCTCGAACAGTTGGTTGTTCATATTCTGCTGTTCAACAGCCAGTTGGTTCGAGTACTCGTCCTGAAGGCGTTGGAATTCCTGTTGACGGACAACCAAACGCTGCTGCTCTTCTTCGGCACGTTGTGTGGTCAGGAAGATGCCCTTTTGAACCTTGTCTTGGAAGGTCTCGATGTCCTTCTGCAGCGATTTTGCGTCGCGCTCGAGTTTCGACTGCATATTGGCGTACTTCTTCATAATTGCGTCGTTCAACTCAATCGAGAGTTTGTAGTTCACCAGAATCGAATCGACATCGATAAAGGCAATGTCGCACGCGCCAACGCAGGTTGAATCGTTTGCCACGGCTGCGGCCGAAGTTTGAGTCTGATTTGCACAACTTGTTGCAAGAAAGCCCATTGCAACCACTGCGACTGCACAGGCGATAATTGAATTTGTCTTCATATAAATCTGTTTTATTACTTTAAATTTTTGTTGCGCCAAATGTATTACAAATAGTGTGATTTGGCAGTTTTTGTCGATATTTTTTTCGGTGAATCGGTGAATTGGTCAATTGGTGAATCGGTGAATCGGTGAATCGTTTAATTGTTTAACGGGTTTAACAAGTTGAACAGGTTTAAATCCATAACACCCAACACCTAACACCCAACACCTTACTCCTTTACACTTTACTCCTTACTCCTTTACTCTTTACATCTTACACTTTACACCTTCTTCGTTATATACCTAATCGCCACAACCGACAGCACCGCCGTGAACACCAGGCCGATTGAGTAGCCCCAAACGGGCGGCAGGCTGAGTCCTTCGGGCGCCAATAATATATAGGTGCTGCAGACCGACGTCATAAAAATGGCGGGAATGAGCGTGATTATGTAGCGGCGCCCGTGGCGGTAGAGATAGGCCGTGATTGCCCACAGGGTGAAGATTGACAGCGTTTGGTTGAACCATCCGAAATAGCGCCAGAGCACGGCGAAATCGATAAGCATCAGCACGGCCGAAATGGCGAAGATTGGCACCGAAACGGCAAGACGCTTGGGCACGGTGTTCTGCGGAAAGTGCAGAAAATCAGCGGTAATGAGTCGAGCCGAGCGCAGTGCGGTGTCGCCCGAAGTGATTGGGGCGGCCACCACGCCCAGAATGGCCAGAACGGCGCCTATGCGGCCCATCCAGTCGTTGCAAATGAAGTTGACAATGTTGGCGGGGTTGCCGTTCATCTTCAGCGCCAGCCCTTCCGACGTTCCGCCAGCGTACTTGATTGCGGCGGCGGCCCAAATCAGAGCCACAAAGCCTTCGGTAATCATCGCGCCGTAGAAAGCAATGCGGCCGTAGCGCTCGCTTTTCAGGCAGCGGGCCATCATCGGGCTCTGCGTGGCGTGGAATCCGCTTATGGCGCCACAGGCAATGGTTATGAACAGGAACGGAAAGATACTCAATCCTTTAGGGTGGTGAGTATGGAAGGCTTCGGTGATTTCGGGCATCGGACCGCTATGGCTGAAAATGCCAATGAAAACGCCGGCGGCCATAATGAGCAGCGCCAGTCCGAACACGGGGTAAATCTTGCCTATGAGCGTGTCGATTGGCAGCAGCGTGGCCATCATATAATAGCAGAAAATGATAATGCACCAGAACGTCTTGCCGCCAATGAATCCCGACGTCGGCGTAAGCCCTTCGAGCAAGCCGGCTGGCGTGGTTACGAACACAGCACCCACCATCACCATCAGCAACAATGAGAAGACGCGCATCACCTGACGCACGCCCAAGCCCAGTTCATCGCCCACAATCTCAGGCAGCGACGCGCCGTCTTTGCGCAGCGAAATCATTCCCGACATAAAATCGTGAACCGCGCCACCGAAAATGCAGCCCAGCACAATCCAAAGGTAGGCCGCGGGGCCGAACAGAATACCGCCAATGGCGCCGAAAATCGGGCCTGTGCCGGCAATGTTAAGAAACTGAATCAGAAACACTTTCCAAAGCGGCATCGGAATGTAATCCACGCCGTCCTGACGCGTGTAGGCAGGCGTCTGACGGTTGCTGTCAACCCCGAACACCCGCTCAACAAAGGCACCGTAGAACACATATCCGAGCACGAGTGCCAAAACTGATACGATGAAAGTTATCATAATTGGATATTTTTTTAAACAATGTGCGAAGGTAGAAAATTTGGTGAATCAGTATACTGCTGAATCGGTGAATCATTTAAAGCCACAAAAAAAGCACAACCCCATTGGAATTGTGCTTTCTATACTGATTATGAAATCTTATTTCTTCTGATTATTCCCCATTATCATATTGTATTGCACGGTGATGTAACCGTCGTTGGGGAAAATCTTGTTAGCCAGCGTGATAACCGACTCGGCGTCTTTCTTGCGTTTCTCGGCCACCAAATCCTGGGTGTACTTCATAATGCCGTCAACAATCATGCTCTTGACAATTGGGTCGGGCTTGATGCTGCCGCCGTTGACAATCTGCTCGGTGAGTTTGGTGCGGGCCTCGCTCATTTCGTGTTCGCCCTGCGTCACGTTGTTCGACATGCATTTTAAAATGCCCGAATAGTACATGAACAGATAGTCGGTTTTCTGGTTCAGTTTCTCGTAGTTTTTGGCTGCGGTTGCCGCTTTCGAGTAGTTTCCTTTGTCGAAATTCGTCTTAATCTCGGTTTTAACGTGTTTCTTCAGTTCGTTGATGAAATCGAGATTCTGCGCGTAGAGTTCACCTTCCACATCCTTGCGGATGAATTTCTGCGTGTACTTGATTGCCTGACGCATGCCATCCTTGTAGTCGGCGGCAACTTCGGCATCGGGCGACTCATAAAGTTTCACCATGCACATGGCCGCATACAAGTGCGGTTCGGCCTCGCGGCTTGCTGCTGGATCCTCGCACATATCTTCGGCCTTGAACAAGCAAATCTCATATTTACCTGAATTGTAGAGTTTTGCCAATTTCTGATTGTGTCCGCCTTTCACCTGCGCAAATGCATTGGCACAAACAATCAGGCTTAATGCCGTATAAACAAGACGTAAATTCATTGGTTTCAATTTTTATCTCACAAAAGAAATCAAACGTCGCTAAATAAACAATTTTTTTAAGACGATATTGTTGGAAAGCATCCTAAATAATCAACATAAAATGCACACGGACGCCCGAAAATGCGGCAAACTGACTTGTTAACCAATCGTTTCATGTTATTAACATTCTGAACTCAAATATCAAATTTCTAATATTTTTGTCGCAACTAATTGAACTTTTATGCAGAAACCTATACAAGACTTCTCGGTAGGCTACACAATGCTGAAGCACTATTCGAGATTTTTCGTCAGGAAATTTTTCAAGACGACCACCATTGTCGGGCTCGACAACATTCCGAAGGACCGCCCAGTGATTATCACACCGAACCATCAGGACACACTGATGGACGCTCTGTGCATTATCTACAATGTGCACGGCCGTGCGGTTTTCATGGCTCGCGCCGATATTTTCGGCAAGTCGAAGTTGATAGCCAACACACTGAGATTCTTGAAGATACTCCCACTCTACCGCATCCGCGACGGTGTGAAGCAGTTGCAGAACAACGACGCATCGTTTGAGGAGGCTGTGGGCGTGCTGCAGGACCGTCAGAAACTGGTTGTGCTGCCCGAGGGAAGCCACGTTGGCGAGCGCCGTCTGCGCCAGTTGAAGAAAGGCGTGGCGCGAATTGCCTTCATGGCCGAGGAGCGCAACAATTTTGAGTTGGGGCTCGAGATTGTGCCCGCAGGACTCGACTACACGCATTATATCAACGTTGGAGCACGGTTTATGGTGCAGTACGGCAAGCCCATTCAGGTGGCCAAATACAAGGATTTGTACCACGAGAATCCGCAAAAAGCGATGGCTGCGCTGATGGACGAAATCCGCGCAGGAATGCTGCCGCTGATGCTCAATTTGGACAACGAGGCCGAGTACAAAACGCTTGAAACTCTGGACGATATCTATATCAACGACCTTTACAAAGGCCGCCAGAGCCGCCGCAGCGTGAAGCACACCGACATACTTGCCCAAAAGCAGCAGATGGGACAAAAACTATTGGATTTAGCACAGTCGCAATCGGCTGAATATGAAAATATTAAACCGCTGGCCGATGAGTTCAGCACACTGCTGAAAAAACTCAATCTGCGCCTTTGGGCTGTTGCCAAAGACAGTTATTCGGCCATTGGAATCTTCTTCAGCCGCCTGCTGCAACTGCTGTTCCTGCCCGTTTTCGTGGCTGGATTCGTGCCGAACATTCTGCCGTTCGCACTGCCGATGCGCCTCTCGCGCGGCATCAAAGACCCGCAGTTCTTGAGTTCGGTGCGGTTTGTGATTGCCGTGGTGCTGTTCTTCCTCTGCCATCTTATCTACTTGATTCCGTTGCTGATATTCTTGCCGAAATGGTGGATGGCCTTTATAGTTCTGATTGTGCTGCCCTATCTGGGCTCACTGGCATTCCGCTACTATGTGTGGTTCCGCAAGACAACGGCCCGCGCCCGCGTCAACCGTATGCGCCGCCGCAAAAACGCCGACTGGCTGCGCCTGACCGAGTGCCGCGATAAGATTTTAAGCGTGCTGAAAACACTGTAACAAAGCAGTTTAACTATGGCAGACAACTATTTAGAGCGGCACTACGAGGAGTACGAAGCCAAAAAGGCCGCTTGGGAGAAGGCGAAAAAACTTGGCAAATACAGGCCGAAACGCCCCGTTAGCGCACCGCAGCAACCGTCGGCAAATGCTTGCAAAAGTGCTGATGGTTCGTGCCAACAGAATTGAACTATTGCTTTAGACAACTACTTAAAATTAGTAATAAATGAACAATTTAGCATTAAAAATCCGCCTTATTGCAATGAACCTTATGATATACGCCGTTTGGGGCGCGTATCTGAGTTCGCTTGGCATCTATTTGGGCAATATCGGGATGGGCACAAGCATTGGCGCATTTTTCGCCGTGCAGGGCATTGTGTCGCTCTTTATGCCTGCTCTGATGGGCATTGTGGCCGACAAATGGATTCCTGCCCAACGTCTGCTCGGAATGTGCCAGGGACTGGCCGCAATCTTTATGGCTTTGGCGGGAATGATGGGATTGCGTTACGGCGCCGATGTTACTTTCGCGCAGATTTTCCCGTTCTATGCCGCCAGCGTGGCATTCTTTATGCCGACAGTCGCACTGGGTATCTCGGTGTCGTACAATGCGTTGGAGCGCGGCGGGCTGGACACAATGAGCGCCTATCCACCAATCCGTGTTTTTGGTACCATCGGTTTCATTGTGTCGATGTGGATTGTTGATCTGACTGATTTTAAGGAAGATTACCGCCAGTTGTTCATTTCGGCGGCGTGGTCGCTTGTGCTGGCCATTTATGCCTTCACACTACCAAACTGCCCCACAAGCGGCGGCAAACGCTCGGCGTCGATAGTTGAAGCGCTTGGGCTGCGGGCGTTCACGCTCTTCGGCAACCGCCAGATGCGGCAGTTCTTCATCTTCTCGTTTATGCTCGGAATGTGCCTTCAGGTGACGTTCGGTTTTGCGGGCACTTTTATGAGCGACTTCGGTCAAAATCCCGACTATGCAGACGCCTTCGCGGTTCGCCACAACATAATGCTGAGTTCGCTCTCGCAGGTTTCCGAGACGCTTTGTATTCTTCTTATACCATTCTTTTTGAAGCGGTTAGGTATTAAAAAGGTGATGCTGATTTCGATGCTGGCATGGGTTTGCCGCTTCGGATTCTTCGGTTTGGGTGACCCCGAAGGCGGAGTTTGGCTTTTTGTCCTTTCGATGATTGTTTACGGCGTCGCGTTTGACTTTTTCAACATCAGCGGCTCGCTATTTGTTGACCAAAACACCACTGATGATATCCGCTCGAGCGCACAGGGCGTGTTTATGATGATGACCAACGGCCTTGGCGCGACAGTTGGCTCGCTGCTTTCGCAGATGGTGGTTAACCGACTCGTTTACAACCGATTGGGAGAACCGTCATTCGATATGATGCAGGGCTGGTCGCAGGCTTGGTACGTGTTTGCGGCGTTTGCATTGGTGGTGGCAATATCGTTTGCTATCATATTCAAATACAAGCACGTAAGGAGTTGATATTTAGGAGTTAGGATTTTCTAAATATCGAAGCATATACGATATGAATAAAGAATGGTCTGAACAGAATAAAAGAATGCAGTCGCTGATCAGAAAGACTGATACTTTTGATCAAGGGAAGGACGTTCTATTCGAATTGCGAAACGAACTTATGAATACGTTGCTTTCATTTAGGAAAGAACTTAATAGAGAAGATTTTGATTCTATGCCATTTATGAATGCAGACGGTTATCACAGCAAGAATATCGCTTATTCTATATGGCATATTTTCAGGATTGAAGACATTGTCGCACACACTCTCGTTTGCGGTGATGAAGAGATATTGTTTTCGGGAAACTATCAGAACCGAATCAACTCACCGATAATAACAACTGGAAATGAACTTGTTAAGGAACAGATTCGTGATTTTACGATGCGGTTGAATATAGATGAATTGTATTCGTATATTGCTGATGTAAAGAAGAGTACGGAAGAAATAATACGCCGTCTGACATTTAGCAATCTTAAGATTAAGGTCACGAGTGAACGAAGGAAAAAACTGGAAGCATTAGGTGTGGTCAGCACAGACGAGAATGCTGTTTGGCTGATTGATTATTGGTGCAACAAAGATTTACGCGGACTTATACAGATGCCATTTTCCAGACACTGGATTATGCACATTGAGGCGTGTCAGAGAATAAAGGACAAATTAAACACGAAGCGCTCAAAATTAAACTAAACATTTAAATAATTCGCAGAATTAACAGAAAAACAAAATAATATGAAACTTTCAGTTGGAATCGATATAGGTGGTACAAACACTGCTTTCGGCCTTGTTGACGAGAGCGGACGGATTGTAGCCCGTGGCAACATTAGTACACGTAACAATACTGATTTTCAGGATTATGTGAATCAGGTTTCCGACGGAATCCGCCAATTGCTTGGGCAAACCAATGGCGCCGAACTGTTGGGCATTGGCATTGGGGCAGCCAACGGCAACTACTTCAGTGGCTGCATCGAGAATGCCGCCAACCTGCCGTGGAAAGGCCTGGTGAAGATTGTTGAAGCCTTTGAAAATCAATTCGGTGTACCTGTGTTCCTGACCAACGACGCCAACGCCGCCGCCATTGGCGAGATGGTGTACGGCGGTGCAAAAGGAATGACCGATTTCATTGAGATTACCCTTGGAACGGGCCTTGGCAGTGGTATTGTGACTGGCGGCAAGATGCTCTACGGCCACGACGGATTTGCAGGCGAGTGCGGTCACGTGATTGTTGAGCGTGGCGGGCGCGACTGCGGTTGCGGACGCAAAGGCTGCCTTGAAACCTACGTGTCGGCCACGGGCGTGGTGCGTACGGCAACCGAATTGCTGGCTAAACGCAATATTGATAGCGAGTTACGCTCAATTCCGAACAGCGAACTGACGGCTTTGAAAGTGTCGCAAGCGGCTAGTCGCGGCGATGCCATTGCCAAAGAAGTTTTTGAGTTTACTGGCGAAATGCTTGGCCGTGCATTGGCTGATTTTGTGGCAATTACAAGTCCGCAAGCAATATTTTTGTTTGGCGGTTTGGCAAAGGCTGGCGAGATTCTGTTTGAGCCTGTTCGTCGCTCGATGGAAGCCAATATGCTGAATATCTTCAAGAACAAGACGCAGGTGCTGCCGTCGCAGTTGGGCGACGATGCGGCAATTCTCGGTTCGGCTGCGCTGGTTTCATTCAATCAGTAACGCTATGCCCGAAACTAGCACTTGCCTTTTAAGCACCGCCTATTGGGCGCCAGTTCAATGGTTCACAAAGATTGTCAGTCACAGCAAGGTGCTGATTGAGCAGTTCGAGACCTTTCCGAAGCAGAGTTACCGCAACCGCTGCGCACTCTACGGCCCCAACTGTGTGCAGACGCTGCAAGTGCCTATCCTTAAGAGCGATACGCACAACCCAATGACGCGCGACATTCGCATTGCATACCAAACACCGTGGCAGAAGAACCATTTCAACACCATTCGGTCGCTCTACAAGTCGTCGCCGTTTTTCGACTATTATGCCGACGACATTCTGCCGTTCTACGAGCGCCGTTTCGACTTCCTGCTTGACTATAACCGTGCAATACTCGATGTGTGCTTAAAATGGCTGAAAATGCCCAATAACACGCTTCTGACAACCGATTACACGCGCACACCCGACTGCCCCGACTATCGCAACACAATTCATCCCAAAACATCGCACCAAGCGCCCGATGAGCATTTTGTGGCGCAACCATACACGCAGGTTTTTGACGAACGTTTCGGTTTCATTCCCAATCTGTCGATTATCGACCTTGTGATGAACTGCGGACCGGAGGCGGTGGCGGTGTTGAAGGAATGTTGTATGTAAAATTTTGGTTATAAAATTGTTATAAGGACGCGATTAATCGCGTCCCTACATTTATTATCGTTGTCCCAATTTCTTTTGTGCGCCCCTATGCCCCTGCTCGGCGGCTTTTTCGTACCAGCGGAAGGCTTCGTCGCGGTCAACCGCAACACCATAGCCTTTCTCGTAGCACAGGCCGACATCGAACTGCGATGTATCATCGTCAAGTTCGGCGGCTTTTAAGAACCATTCGAAGGCTTTCTGATAATCGCGTTCAACACCTTTTCCGTTTTTGTACATGATGGCAATGCTCGATATTGCGTCTCTGGCGCATTCATCTTGCTCAACGGCTTTATAATAACAATCGAGAGCCTTCTCGTAATTCTTTTCGACTCCATTTCCGACAAAATAGAAGAAGCCAACACGTGTTTGTGCTACAATATCTCCCTGCTCGGCAGCCTTGGAGTACAATTCAAACGCTTTCTTGTAATCTTTAGCAACGCCTTTCCCTCCTTCATAACACATTCCCAAACATATTTGTCCCGTAGAGAATTCCTGTTCGGCAGCCTTGGAGAACCATTCAAAAGCTTTCTGATAATCCTGCTCCACGCCTTCTCCATCGTTATATAGGAAGCCCAACCTGCATTGAGCGTAGGCGTAGTCTTGTTCGGCGGCTTTAGAGTACCATTCAAAGGCTTTCTTAAAATCCTGTTCCACACCTAACCCGTTCTCATAAAGATAGCCAATGCTGTTTTGTGCGCCAAAGTTTCCCTGTTCGGCAGATTTGGTGTACCATTCGAGGGCTTTCTCGTAATCCTGCTCAACAACGTTGCCTTCGGCATAATAACTGCCTAAAACGTATTGTGCCGTATCGTGCCCCTGCTCGGCGGCTTTGGTAGTCCACTCGACGGATTTCTCAATATCAAACAATTCGCTGTCTTCTAACGAATAAAAGAGTCCTAAATGATATTGAGCTTCAACATGTCCCTGCTTGGCTGCTTTGGTTAGCAACTCAACGCCTTTCTTTTTATCTTCTTTAGTATCAATACCATAATAGATGTTTCTACCCATTTCGAATAGCGCTTCAGCATCGCCTTGCTCAGCCGACTTTTTCTGAGCCGATTTTTTTTTCTGTTCATTATACTTTTCGGTGCAAAAGTGCAAACTTAATTTCGTCATACTTTTCATCAAATCGCTTCCATGCTCTAAGCATTTTGTGTACAACTCAATGGCTTTCTCATAATCCTGCTCAACACCCTTTCCTTCTTCATAACACTGTGCCAAACTGTGAATCGCAGTGTCATATCCCTGTTCGGCCACTTTGGTGTACAATTCGAATGCCTTCTTGTAATCCTGCTCTACAACCTTACCCTCCTCATAAATCCGAGCCAGGTCGTATTGTGCGGAAACATAACCCTGCTCAGCCGCTTTTGTGAGCCATTCGACAGCTTTTTCAGGATTCTTCTCAACGCCATATCCGTTTAAATAGAAAGTGCCCAAATTGCTCTGCGCGGGTGCGAATCCCTGTTCTGCTGATTTAGTGTACCACTCGATGGCTTTTTCGAGATTACGCTCCACACCCATCTGGTCGGAATAACAGATTCCCAACCTGTTTTGCGCCTCGGCATAGCCCTTCTCAGCCGCTTTGGAGTACCACTCAAAAGCTTTCTGAAAATCCTGCGCCACACCGCTGCCTTTTCGGTAGCAGTCGCCCACAACGCACTGTGCGTGGGCATAGCCTAACTGGGCACTTGTCAAGAAGCATTCAAACACTTCCCGTACTTTCTTTTGTGCGAGTTCGTATCCCTTGCTGGCCGACTGTTCAAGCCATTGTGTGGCTAACTCGTCATTCTTTTCAACGCCTTGTCCGTTGGCGTAGCAAATGGACAGATTGTATTGTGCGGTTGCGTCTCCTTGATTGGCGGCCTTGGTGTACCACTCAACGGCTTTCACGTAATCTTGTTCCACGCCAGCGCCCATCTTGTAGCAATAACCCAGGTTGCATTGCGCCGCCGCATCGCCTTCGTTAGCGGCTTTGGTCAGCAATTCGACATTCAAAGGCATACCCAACCCCGTTTTTTGGAAATATTCCAGTTTCGCTTTTGCGGCGGCGTTTCCTTGCGCGGCGGCTTTTCCGAACAATTCGGCGGCTTTCATGTAATCCTGCTCAACACCAGTTCCGAACTCATAGCAACTGGCCAGATTGAATTGTCCCGACGAGTCGCCTTTTTCAACCGCTTTAGTGAACCATTCCACGGCTTTGGCTCTATCCTGAGCAACACCTTTTCCGTTCAAATAGCAGACTCCAACGTTGTTTATAGCCTTGAGGTCGCCTTGTTCAGCCGCTTTGGTGTACCATTCAACGGCTTTCTCCATATTCTGCTCCACGCCGTTTCCTAATTCATAACATATACCCAGGTTGAATTGTGAGGTGATATCACCCTGCTCCGCCGCCTTGGTGTACCATTGGGCCGATTTGGCATAGTCTTTTTCCACGCCCTGCCCGACATAATAAATGTAACCCAATCGTTCTTGCGCCGTCACGTTTCCTTGTGTCGCCGCCTTCTCGAACCATTCAATGGCCTTTGCCATATCCTGCTTCACACCCGTGCCGCTTTCATAGCATACTCCCATGTGGTATAGCGCCATGGCATTGTTTTGTGCAGCCGCTTGGCTAAACAATTCAAAGGCTTTTGCGCTGTCCTTCGCCACACCTTCTCCGTTTTGATAGCAGAGACCCAAATTATTAAGCCCCAAAGAGTTTCCTTGTGCGGCCGCTTTCTCGAACCACTCCACGGCTTTGGCGTAATCCTGCGCCACTCCGCGCCCGTTCAAATAACACACGCCAAGGTTGTTCTGCGCATCGGCGAAGCCCGCTTCAGCCGCCTTGGTGTAGAATTTAACGGCCTCGCCAAAATCAGGCGCAGTGCCTTTTCCTGTTTCGAAGGCCACGCCCATGCCAAAATTGATTTTTGCTTTCAGTTTATCGAAAAGTCCCATATTTTCAATGTTTTAAATGTGAGTACATAGTTATTTCATCTCGAATCGTTCTGATTCATACAAAACTAAAATAATTATTTGAGAATTGGCGGATTAACCTCTATATCTCTTTACCAAATATTCCTGCTCCCATTGTCCTTTGGTTGGGAACAGAATGGCACGGCGGCCGATGCGGTGCAAGTCCATGATGGTTGTGTAGCCCGACCGGGCAATGACGTGCGGCGCAAGTTTGAGCAAACTGTTCAATTCTTGTGTTGATAGATGATTGACAACGAGCGCATTGCCATTGGTTACTTGATATTTTAGATTAGGTTCCGCTCCAACCACCAGAATCCGTTTTGCAACACCGTTCAAGCGGTGCAGCACTTGCTTTGCAAACCGCTTTTTCTGCCTTCCCGGCCCCGACAGCACAACCAGCACTTGCGGCACAGGCAGCGAAGGCTCGTCCATGGTGTCGGCACTGAAGCGTGAGAGCGGCCCGATGTATTCAACCGCAGCATCGAGCGCTCCTCCGTGCGATAACGCGCCCGAGAGCGACTTTTGGGCATCGGCATAGTCGGGAACGCAGATGTGGGCAAACCGGCGCAGCAGACGGGCTGTATATGCGTGCAGCGGCTTTTCAAAAAGTTTTAGCCAGTGCGGCAACTGAATGTAGAGTTGGTGCGTGATGATGGTGCAGTCGGCTTTGCGGCTCCAAAGGCCGTAGCGGTTGTCGGAAATGACGCGGCTCACTCCCATCCGTTTGATAATCCGTTGCAACCGCCAGTGTTCCAGCAAGATGCTGACACCGAAAATTGGCATTTGCAACGCAAGCGCGAGCGGCAACGGCCAGAAATAGCGCATCCGCCAGCCTTTCAGCCGGATATGCGTAAGATTTGGAAATTCTTGTTTCAGGAATGCCGCAGCAGCGCCATCGGCAGCAATGATAACCTTCTCTCCTTTTGCCAGACACTCGTTGATTATTGGCACACAACGGGTTGCGTGTCCCAATCCCCAATCGAGCGGCGCGATGAGAGTCATTTTTTTTGGTGTTATGGATTAGGTGTTGGGGGTTAGGTATTGGATGAAAGTTAAGAAGTTAAGAAGTTTAGACGCTTCGCTGTTTAGAAGGTTTAGCGCTTCGCGGTTGAGAAACTCAACTTCCTCAACTTTCTAAACCCTCTCAACTCTCACATCATAACCCTAACTAAACCAACCTTTTAGGCAGCGTGTCGTGGCGCATTTTGTTGTTGACGAAATCGAACGGATAGAGCAAAACCACACCGGGTTTGATGCCTTTTTTGAAGCAGCCATATTCGTTTTCGATTCCCAATGCGTGAGCCGCACCTATTGTGGCGTTGGCAAGAGCGTCGTCGAACGATGCGCCATCGGTCTGCATATCAAACATCTGATTCACAACCTGTTCCTTAGCGTTGAACTTCAACTGGTTAGGTTCGGTAACGTCGAGTTGAACACCGGCAAGAAAGCGCATTCGCACATATTTTTCGGTCATATCGGCTTTGGTTGAGTCGATGATGAAACCCGGAACCAGAACGCCGTTGTGATACTCAAGTCCTTCTTCTTCAATCAGTTTGCCACCTGTATCGACAATGTCGAGAATTGTTCCGTCGTCGTCAACCACCAAATGTCCGAATTTGATTGGCTTATCGATGCACGGATAAACCACATTTGCTGCTATCTTTCTCATATAGTTGCTAATAATTGCAATAGTTTGTTAAATTTTTTCAGGTGTAAATTTATTATTTCGCGCTTTCGTTGGATTCAACGGCGGCAATTTTATTCCACAATTTTTACAAAATTCAGTGGAATCCGTAGTCCGCGGTGTGCCGCACGCCGGACAAATCTCGGGATTCGACATCCAAACCATCTGATTATGTTGCACTTGCGCCTCGCCTTCGAAAGTTGGAAGACAAATGGCATCGGCTATCGCCTTGCGAATGAATGAGTTCTGAACGGAAGCCGTCAGAAAGCCAACGGCAACAGCGGCCCCCAAAAGCAGATAGGTGGCAGTTTTGAAGTTGTTCACACCAACCACAGCAGCCGCAATGGCTATCATCGCCGCCAGAAAAAGCGCGTTTTTCAGGCTGAAACCATAACTCACAACTGCCTTCGAAGGTTCGGTACGCACACTGATGCTTATGGGCGTCGGCACAAGGAACAACCGGCGCCAATTGTGGATAAATTGCTGATTGCCTTCGGTTTTCAGATTCAAAGTCTCTCCTATCGCATCCTCGCCATCGGGCAACTGAAGGTCGGCTGAATTGTAAAATTCAACATCGTCAGAATACCAGAATGGATGATGAAGCGGCATTTTCAGTTCGGAATCGCACAGATTTTCACAGGTTTTTGTTGCTTATTCCAAGTTTTCCAACTTATAACTTCTAAAACTTAAAACTTATAACTTCCAGAACTTATAACTACTTATTAATGAAATAACTGCGCAACTCTTTCTGCACTACGCAGCCCGATGAATCGTGCGGGTTGTTGACCTCAACTTTCACAAGACCGATGTTCTTGGCGTAATACTCGCGGGTGTTCCAATGGTCGATATTATCCAGACTTTCAATGAATTCGGTAACGCAATAAATGTCTTTGTAAACCGAATCGCCCACAGCCAGCGAGTCGATGGCAACCTCGGAGCGCTTCAGTTTGTCGCCGTTGTTCTCGTCCACAACCCAGACCGAACTGCCTTTGGCACGGAGCAGTTCCTTCATCGGATATATCGGCGAAGGCTGATAAATGCTGTATTTGTAAAGGTAATGGCCGTCCCAGATGGGCACATAGCACTCGTCGGTGTAGTCGGTTGATGTGGTTGACTCGCGGTAGCAGTGCAGTTCGTAACTGGTGGCGCGCACACGGGTGCCATCGGTGTAGTCCCAGTAAGAGCCCGGATAAGCCGGCAGATAGGCCTCGGGAGTGATGTATTTCGGGTCGTTGCCATCGCCGCAAGCCGCAAAAACGGCCAGAGAGGCAGCCACAATAAACGAAAGTCTAAACGGTCGCATTTTTATCTCTTTTTAATGATAACACAATGAATGTCAAGCCCAGAATCACAAACGGGATGCTCAACCACTGCCCCATGTCGAGCGTCATCGACTTCTCAAACTCGACCTGAGTCTCTTTGGTGAACTCGATGAAGAAGCGGAACGAGAAGATGAGCGCCATTGTGAGGCCGAAAATCAGTCCTTTGCGCTTGGGGGCTTCGGTTTTGAAGTACATCCAGAGCAGCGTGAGCCCCATTGTGAGGTAGCCCAGCGCCTCGTAGAGTTGCGACGGATGGCGCGCGAAATCCTCGCCGTTGTTCTCGAAGATGAAGCCCCACGGCTGCGTTGTCGGGCAGCCCACAATCTCCGAGTTCATCAGGTTTCCCATCCTGATAAAGAATCCCGAAAGGGCAATCATTATGGCCAGCCGGTCGAAAAGCCAGAGCGTATCGACCTTGTATTTCTTCACAAAGATGCCCAAGGCGATGAACAGCCCGATGCCCGCGCCGTGACTGGCCAGCCCCCCCTCCCATATTTTCAGTATCTGCAGCGGATGGCGAAGATAGAATTCCGGCTCGTAGAACAGGCAGTGCCCAAGCCGTGCGCCCACGATGGTACCCACGAAGAAATAGAGCAGCAGAGTGTCGATATAATCGAGTTTGACTCCTTCGCGCTTGAAAATGTGCTTCATAAGATAGTAGCCAACCACAAACGCCGCGGCGAAAAGCACGCCGTACCAGCGCGGCCCGAAGGCTCCAATGCTGAAGATTTCAGGCGACGGATGCCAATGAATGTATGCAAGGTTCATTTTGAACGATTTTTCGCAAAGTAAAGCAGAAAACAGTGAAGATACAAGGGAAACAAAAAATCCCCGCCAGAGCGCTTCTGCCTGACGGGGAGTTTTTGTGGCCGCTATTCTTGTTGTTTTTTAAAACTTCTTAATGTATCTTACTTTCTTTTCATTTGGCACCGTTGTCGTATTACTCTTGCTGTCATAGTATGCTTGAGTGGCTGAACTTACAGTTGATGACCAATAACCACTACTCAATGTGGTTTTTCCTAACTTGTTAAGCGAGTTATTGACAGAATTTTTATTACTCAAGAGTGTTGACAACTCATTAATTGCAGGAAGATAGCCTCCGCTCAAAGACGAACCTGTCCAATACATTGCTGGATAATTCTGCTCGTCAGTATACTGGAGTTGAGATTTATTAAACGAACCATCATCTTCAGAATAACAATAGTAGGTCAGGTTGTCATTTTCATTACTAGAGGTTTGAACAGCATATGAATCTGCTGTTGCCCAAATTAAATTGGCCTCATTTAAACCAACACCATACTTGGTTGACTCACTCACATAGTATATCACCGCCACAGCCCCAGCCTTTTGTCTATCATTCAGTTGCAAATCAGACGAGTATGCTTGAGCACTTCCATCGTTGAACACAATGTCGCCCACGGCGTTGGGTTGGGATTTGCTGCCTAATGGACCATCTTTCAAATAACCGTCGTTACCGATTACCCACCGGCCACCTTGAGAATCGTTCGTCACTGCAAACTTGCTGCTTGATTGTTGCAGCAATGTTGCTTGCTGTTCGTCGGTGGTAAGCACTTGCACCCGTACGGTGCTTGTGGGGTAACTTGACGGTGTGATTGTTGCCACTGTGCCTTCGGCTGTGAGTTCGCCTGCAATTGTTATCGACCTGCCGTTAATCAAAAAGACATCGTTGTTGGAATCAATGTTGGCTGCGCCGCTCATACTGAAGCCAGAACTACTGCAATAGATGCCATTGCCAGTACCAGAATCCTGAACGCCATCAATTTTAGTTGCCGTATTGCCACTTATGGTGCCGCCCTGCATGGTGAATGTTGAATTCGATGGGACATACACTCCGCCACCATTTTGCGCTTCGTTTCCTTCAATGATTCCACTCTTCATTGTAAACTCAGCATTGGCACTGTTCATATATACGCCAGCACCATACTTACCTTTATTATTTTTGATTTTTCCACCATCGAGAGTCAATTTTCCAGAATACAAATACACACCACAATGAGTTTCAGTGGTGATATCAGCGCCGTTTCCAGTCACAAGGCTGCCGCTTCCGAGTGTCACATCGCTGTTTTGGCCATTTACAAACACTCCACGTTTGCCGTTAGTTATTGTTAGATTCTTGAAGGTTACCGGCACTGTTGTCTTAATGGCGAACACATCATCATTAGTAGCCGTTCCATTACCAACAATCGAATCCATCGGAGCACCGTTGCGCAAGCCGTGGAAGCCGCAGAATGTGATTGATGTGGCTTCGTCATTGAAACCTTCGGCATCAAGCGTGAAAGAGCCTTTTTGTGTGCCATTTACAAAGACTATGATGTTGCCATCAAACCTGTTTTTTATCTTATGGAAAATACAATTATAATCAGAACCGTTGAAAGTTTTACACGGACTTGCTGCCGACTGCCCTGCATAATAGGAATCAACTCCATTGGGGCTGACATATAGGCTGACACTGTTGCAAATCCAATCAGCGTTTTTGATGGTTTCATCGCTGCTATTGTTCCAAAACGTTTCTTTATCACTTTCAGAGCCTCTGTAGTAAACGGTTTTGAGATTGCTGCAGTCCGCAAAAGCATTATCTCCGATGGATGTGAGCGAAGCAGGAAGAACCACCGATTCAAGATTTACGCAGCCATTAAACGCATTCTCGCCTATAGTTGTCACTCCATCAGGAATGTCAATTAAGGCGATGCTGGTGCCGCGGAACGCACTGCTGCCTATTTGGGTTATGCCCTCCGGCAGAACAATGCCTGCAAGATTATTGCAGTTTTTAAAAGCAGTTTCTCCAAATGTCCCAGATACTCCAACCACATTTGACAAATCCAGCGTAATGTATCTGCTTTTATTCCTAATTGTTTCGGCAAGATTACCAAGCCATGTTGATTGATTATCTTCTTCAATTTGTCCAGCAAGGACAACGGTACCGTCTTCGGACAAATTGCTGACTTCACTGATAACATTATTGATGTCAATATACAATTGGCCATCATCTCCAATAAGATAGGTTGTTTCAATGTCACCGCTAACTGAACATGGCGTTACTTTGAATTTATATTTGTTGTAGGGAATGGATGTTGATGTGATTTCTTCCCATTCACTGGATTCCTCATTATACACTTGTGCCAACTTAACCATAGCCGATCTTGAGCTGTAGTTTTCCGGAGTTATTTTGACATCGTTCTGCAGATCTTCGGCAATGGTGACTTGTGCCTGGCTTACGTACGAACCACTGCTTCCATATGACAAATAAACATCATCATCGGATTGAATTAAAGCCGAACCTCCCATTTTGAAAACTCCTGCGTATCGTTTGGTTCCTGAGACATACGCCCCCACGTACACTCCATGTCCGCCATTGCTACCAATGGTTCCACCTTGCATGTCGAACTCACCATAGTTGATACCAAATTCATCAGCAAAAGTAACCTGACCACTTTGTATAAAAACACCATCGCCTGTGTTTTCCTTAATGGTACCACCGGTCATTGTGAACTCGGAACCCTCTACCAGATACAAGCCATGTCCATCAGTGCCATCTTCACTATTTGTATTGTGACTTATCTCGCCACCATTCATAATGAATTTTCCACTAGGATACTCATAATAATGGTTTTTAACTATTTCAACTTCAACATATTTCACGTACACAGCACCGCCTCCATTAGTGCCACCCTTGCAATACGATATAGTCGCTTCATCGTTCATGATAAATGTTCCGCCCTCAATACATATACTACCATAATACCCTGCAACACAAGCACGCTCTGCTGAACCTCCAATCGTAGATTTACCATTCATAGTAACAGAACCTAACAACATGTGAATTGCACCTCCACCATAATCAGAACCAGTTGCCTTACAACTGTAAATTGAAGAATTATCATTCATAACCAATTCTCCGCCATCAACAAAAACACCTCCTGCAGAACAATATTGATAAGTGCGGTTGTTTGGGGCATTATGAAATTGAATCGTATTACTACTAGAACCTGAAGTAGTGAAACCATGAATGTTTGCGTCACCGTTCATAGTAAGTTTGCCTGCAACAACTACACCGCCTCTAACACTTTCTGAATAACCATTACCATTTATTTCTGTTCCTGCACCAAGTGTTACATCAGCCCCTTTGCCTACAAAAAGTGCTATTGCTTTATCTACTATGTTTATATAATGATCACTAGTAACATAAATCTTAAAATCTTGAAGGGTGACGGGCCTTTTTGTCCTTACCACAAGGGGCGTGGATATATTATTATCATTTTTAATTCCTTTATCACCATTTCCTGCTCCTTTCAACATGATTGATTTAGCCGGGAATTCTTCAGTCTCTGAATCTTCGATAGTAACATTTTCATTATCCCAACCTGTCACCATAATGGTATAGTCTGCTTCTGGATGATTGAAACCTGCAATCGCATCAACAGCATCCTGAATATGTTTGAATGGGTGATTCTCAGATCCATCTGAAACTTCTTCTACTGATGATGTGTTAACATTAATTGTTCTAATCCATTTGGGAGAAAGAGTCATGTTTTCTGTTACAAATTCATTTTCGGGATCGAATACTGTTCCATCTTCTTTTGACCAACCAGCGAAATCGTAGCCGAGTTGCTGCTGCTGTTGTAGTACCGCTTCTGACAAATCGCCTGTAGGATCATCGATTTTTTCACCATACATAACCGTCTGAGAAGAAATACTATTTGTACCCTTACCTACAAAATCCACCGTACATTCGTAAATAAGATAGCCATCCGGGTTAACAAACCATGCGCGGTCATCGCCGGTGACAGAGAAATACTCATAATTGACGGCTGTACAGTTGCCAATAATCGGCAAAATATCATCAAAACAAAGACCATCTTCACTCACTTTTGGAACTGTATATTCTGCCGGAGTAACAGTTATATCTGCACCAGTTCCCAATGCCAGCGGCACAAGATCATAACGCGCATCAGACTCTATTTCAGTATAATGGCCATTAGGCGTGTATTTTTTTTCACATTCAATATATACTACAGTAGGATAATCTCCATACACCTCATCAACAACAGGCGCTCCGCTGACATACATTTCAGATGAGTAATTGATATATACACCTTGCTTTTGCGGGTCATCAGAGTCATCCTCGGGATCTTGTTCAGGCAATAATGTGTTGTCAGTAATGCTACCATTGTTCATGTGCAATTCTCCATCCCCCATCAAATAAACACCGGCTCCTTCCATTGCTTTGTTGCCAGTGACTTGGCAATTATCCAACGCAATCTTATATCCTTCGAAGTATAATCCGCCGCCATCGTTTGTAGCGGTATTGTTGCTGATGATGGTGTTGTTTATGTATGCATTTTCCATATTAAGGAACAGTCCGCCGCCGAGGCCTCCTTCCTCATAACCATCGATGCCTGCCACATTACCTTTGATGATGGATTGGTCGATAGATAATGCACTATGTCCGGAATTATTAAAAATTCTACCTATACCTCCACCGTTTAGATCCGCCGCATTATATGCTATCTTGCACTTGTAAATGTGATTGCTCTCTCCATCATTATAGCCTCCTAAACCAATACCACCGCCGTTGCCGCAAGTGTTGTCTTTTTCCTGAGCGTAGTTGTAGGCAATACCACCTATAAACTCCTCGTCGGGAACTGGGGCATCATCTGAACTCTCGCCAGGTTTGTAACCAATCCACAATTGTCCACAGTTGTTGAAGATACCGCCACCATTCATTGCTATGTTTGAGTGTTGGCTGGCAGTTGCTTCCGTCTTTGGTGTTGTATCACCAATGACAGCCGAGCCATACATATACATCACTCCTTCATTGTAGACACCGCCGCCTCTGCCATAATAGTTCTGATAATCATTTTCAGGACTAACAGCCTCGTTGCCGCTGATTACGCCGCCGGCCATTATAAATGTGCTGCCTACACCAACATAAACACCGCCACCGTTTGCGCCTTGGCCGTTTACGCTGTTTGTGGCATCGTCTTCCGTGCCGGCAATGTTGTTTGTTATCTTGCTGCCTGGCAGCATTTTAAATGTACTGCCTTCGCCATGCACAGATACTCCGCCGCCACCGCCTTCCAACACATAGTTTTCGGTTACAAGCGCACCCGCACCAAGTGTTACGTGGCTCACAACACCATCTTCGCTACTAATCTGTATTCCGCCAGCCTCACGGTTGCGGCCACCAGTGATTGTCAGATTCTCAATAGTTACCGGAATGTTGGTGAATACCTGGAGAGCAATCGGGTCGTTCTCCTCGTCTTTAGTCGCGTCGATAACAGCAGACTGCTGATTATGCTCTTGGCCTACAAGAGTAATGGTAGTGCCTTCAAGGGTTGTGGCCGTTTCGCCATTATCCTCCTCAAAAAAGTCGCCCATCGACTGTCCGCCCTCAAGTGTGCCGAGAACCACAATTCGATAGTCGGTGTTGGTCTTCTTTTCGTCCAAAATGGAGTCAAATGCTACTTGGACAGAAGCAAACGGGTTGTCAATTGTGCCGCTACCGACTTCGCCATCACTTCTTGAAGCCACATAGAACTCTCTTACCCATTGGGCAGTGAGTTCAATGTTACCGTTGATTTCAGTGCTGAAATCGAACGGATTGCCATCAGCATCGAGCCAGTTGGTCAGCGTGTAGCCCTCGCGTGTGGGTGCCGGAATTTGTTCTTGGGCGATTTTTCCACCATTGCTGACATAGATTGTAGTAGATGTAACAGCATCATCGTTGCCAAATTTGCCGCCGTTGGCATTGAAAGTTACTGCCATTTTCTGCTTGAATGTGGCTTGCGCAATTATTTCTGACGTTACGGTAACTTGAATCTCGTTGCTGTGTTTCTGCTCATCGGTGAGCGTATTAATGACACTTCCCAACCATTCGCCAAATTCGTAGTCGGGGCCGTTAGGCTCGGCTGTGAATTTGACAACTGTTCCATGAACATAATAGTCGTTTTCGGGTTCCGGACCTTCTTTTACCGTGACTGTAACTTTACCATTTTGACCACCGCCGGTCTGCACTAAATATTTTTTCAATGCAAACTTGGCCGTGATGTCAAAGGCTTGTTTAACCTCTATTTCAATGGTTTCGCTCCATTTCTGCTCATCGGTCAATTCAAGGTTGTCACTCTCCCAGCCTGCAAATTCGTATGCATCGCCGGATGGTTGGGCTGTAAGTGTGACTTCTGTTCCGTGCTCGGCATAGTTGTTCAGGTCAAGTCCTTCAGTGCTGATTGAGCCGCCTTCTTCTGCCGTGGCGTTGATAAGGTATTTCTTCAAAGCAAATACGGGTCTCAGATTCACATCCGATGTGATTTCGAACTCCAACACCGTATCTTTCTTTTGGGCATCATCCAACTCCATGTCCCTAGCAGCCCATTCCACAAATTCGTAGCCTTCCGACGCGCTTGCGGTAACTGTAACTCTGGTTCCGTGCGAATATTTACCATCGTCGGCATTTGCTGCGGTTTTAACTTTCGCCTCGCCGCCCTCAACCGGTGCAATTGATATTGAATAACTGTTAAGTATCCATTGGGCGTAAACAGTTATGTTGTCTGTAACTGGGGCTGAGAAGTCGAACTGATTTGTGAATTTTTCATCGGTGTACCAGCCGCCAAATTGGTAATTGTCAAGTGTTGGTGCGCCTGGCTCCATGATTGTGGTGTTATAATTCGCATCTATCGGGTCAACAGTGCTGCCGTCGCCGGTGAAGAACGTTACGGTTACGGTCTTGCTTATCTCGTCTTGGACAAACACTGCCTCAAAGGCGGTGTCGCTCACAATGGTGAACTCACGCGGATTGGCGGTGTCGCCATCGGTCCAGTTTGCAAAGTGGTAATTATCTGAAGCAATGGCTTTTAGTTCTATTTTAGTGCCATGATTGAATGTGCCGTCGTCGTTAGATTCACCAACGATTTCAACCGTACCGTTCTCGGCAGAGGTCGTTATATTATAGGTGTTGATTTCGAATTTTGCCGATGCGAAGGCGGTGTCGTGCAGAATTAGCACCGTGCGCGGGTTGGCTGAGCGTTCGTCGCTCCATCCTGCAAAGTGATAGCCCTCAACAATCGGTTCTGCGTGAATCTCAACCTTCGAGCCGTAAACCTTCGGGCCTTCTATCCTAACCTTGCCGAGTTCCTCGTTGGCCGATTTCACATCAACAAGGCACTCAACCGGTCCGTCGGCATTGATAAGTGCCTCAACCGGAACATAGCGGTTCGAAGTGTCGCCCTCCGCCATCAGACCGAAACTGATTCTCAGTGTGTTGGCTTGTTTCAACGGCCAGATAATGAGTTGGGCATCGGGTGTGGAGGCCTTGGTCATGATCACTGCCGCAACGGCATCACTCTGATTGGCGACGAGGTTGCCGGCAGCACTGAAGAACATATATGCATTTTTCTCTGAATCTATATTTTTCGTCTGCGCGAATTTGCCGTTACCGTAAATTTTCAGGAACGCGTAGCCTTTAGGCGCATCCAAGCCAGGAATGGTATCGGCAATTTTAACAGTCTCAATCACTTTGACTGCCGACAGCATGAGCGGCTTAACATCCTCATTCTCAGTAGCATCAACATTTTGTGCCACCTCACCAGAAACCACAAGGTCGTTCTTGACATCCACATTGCCGTTGGTTGTCGAGAGCACCTCTGAGTCGTCGTTTGAGAGCAAACGCAGTTCATCGGTGTTGATTTTGGTGTTATCGGGGGTGATCGACATCATGTTGTTGTTGGTCTTCTTGTCCTGCATGGCCAGATTGGCAGCGGTAATCGTTGAATTGAGGCTTGTGATTCGCATCAGGTCGGGCTCGCCTTCTTTGGCAGCACGGCGTCCGCTCACTGCAAATCCTGTTGAAACCGGCTTGCCGTCGATGTCATCGACATAGGCACGAGTACCCTCCTGGTTGTTCACTTCCAAGATGGTGTTCTGCTCACCGTCTTTGGCTGCACGGCGTCCGCTGACCGCGAAACCGGTGCGCATGGCTTTGGCCTCGTCGTAGTCAACATAGATGCGGGTGCCGTCGGCGTCAATCACCATATATTTAACATTCTGGCCAGCCTTGGCTGCTCGGCGTCCGCTCACTGCAAATCCTGTGCTCACTGGCTTGCCCTCTGTCTCTATATATATTTGTGTGCCGAAACTGTTCACCTCAAAGAGTTTGGGCTCGTTGCCCTTGGCTGCCCTGCGGCCTGCAACAGCAAAGCCCGTGCGGGCGGCCTTCTGGTCATCGTCAACATAGACGCGTGTTCCATCGGCATTGATTTCGAACAGTTTGCTGTCGGCATCGTCTTTGGCAGCACGGCGGCCAGAAACTGCAAAACCGGTGCGCATGGCTTTGGTTGAATCTTCCTCGCTGTCGATATAAACGCGGGTGCCATCAGGGTTGATTTCCAAATATTTATCGCTCTCGCCATCTTTTGCTGCACGGCGGCCCGCAACTGCAAAACCGGTGCGGGCGGCTTTTGCAACATCTTCATCAATATAAACCTGAGTGCCGGTTGAGCCAACAGTGAACAAGTCGGCATTGACATCTTTGGCAGCACGGCGTCCGCTGACTGCGAAACCGGTGTTCATGGCCTTGGCCGAATCCTGACCGGCATTATCCTCATCAACAAACACTTGCGTGCCGTTGGTTGTTACTTCGAAATAGTTGGCCTCCTCGCCTTCTTTGGCTGCACGGCGGCCGGCAACTGCAAAACCCGTGCGGGCTGCCTTGGTTGAGTCAGAGTCATCAACAAAAACGCGAACACCATCGGGGTAAACGGCAAAAACGACATTGCCGTCCTTGTCCTTAACCTCGAAGAGCGCGTCGCTGTCCGATTTCGGGTCGCCAGCCTGAATGGTGCTCACCGCACCTGCCGCCGGAGCGTACATGGCGTACGGTGCGGGCTGCAACTGTATGGTTCCCAAATCGATATAGTTGGTGCCGCCATTGGGGTCGGCCTCAATCTTCATCATCACTTTCATGGTGCTCCATGGCACGGCGGCAAAATCACCGCTGACCTTCTGGCCTTTGCCCACCTCAACCTGCACGTTGCCGTACTGGTTGGTTTTTGGGGTGTGAGTCTCGCTGTAGACAACCTTATCATTGTAAAGGAGGCTGATCTGCATTCCAATCTCTTGGTTACTAACCAATTCGCCTTTGGCTGAACGAATCACCGCCTGATAGGCGAAACTGTTTTGTGCTTCAACATTGGCAATGGCTGCAATGGCAATGGCTGCCGCAAAAAAGAATTTTCTGATGACTCTTTTCATTTTATCATTAGTTAATATGTTTCAATATAATGGTAAATGCACTATTTTTCAACAAGTTAGTTTTGCCATTTCTGACAAACGCACTATGGTTTTCTTTTAAAAACATAAATACAAAGTTAGCGATTTTACCGATGGAGCGAACAGTTTTCACGCGAATTTTGAGCCTTTTTATTCACAAATTACCATCCTTTCGCCCCGCCACAAACCGCCAAAGGCCTTCCGCTCGCGCGAAAGGCCTTCGTCTTTCAAACTAAAAACTAATTAATTAAGCGACAAATGCTTATTCACCAATTCAATCGAATTCTCGACGGTCACAAGTTGACGAATCTCGTCGTCACCGAGAAGAATGTGGAACCGCTCTTCGACAAAGCAAAGGAAACATTTCCAATCAATCTCGTCAAAGAACAAATCATTTGAAAATGAAGCTTCTGGCATAATATCCTGGCGGTTAACACCCACCTTGCGAAGCACTCTGTACATTCCTAATCTAACTTGACGTTCCATTTATCGTGTCTTTTTTGTTATCGTTTTTACACCTATAAGACAATCAAACCGCACATTACCCTACCTTGAAATGCGATTTTTTTGCAAAAAATTTTCAGTTTTTGCTCAATAATTTGATTATCAATGAAATAAAATACTCATTTTTTTCGCTTTCGCGATGTAGGGCAGCCGCCGAAGTGGCATATTTTTGCACCGCGGAACGAGAAAAGCTATGAATCAGCACGAAAAATTCACGAAAATCACCACCCAACCCGTCGGCCGACTGGTTTGCGAGTTTGCCGTGCCGTCGATGGTGTGTATGCTCGTGAGCGCGTTCTACAACATTGTCGACACCTATTTTGTGGGCCGAATCGACACGCAATCGACAGCCGCTCTGGGCATTGTCTTCTCATATATGGCTATCATTCAGGCCGTTTCGTTCTTCTTCGGACACGGCTCGGGCAATTTCATATCGCGGGCTCTGGGCGCGCAGAAGTCGGAACAGGCCGCCACAATGGCTTCAACAGGCTTCTTCACCGCCATTGCGCTCACCACGGTGCTTGCCGCCGTCGCGCTGGCGCTGATGGAACCCGTGCTCACCCTGTTCGGCTCAACCCCCACCATTTTGCCGCGCGCAAAAGAGTATTTCTTCTGGATTCTGGCTGGAACACCGTTCATTACAGGCGTTTTTGTGATGAACAACCAAATGCGCTTTCAGGGCAATGCGGCAATGTCGATGTTTGGCGTGATGATTGGCGCCACGCTCAACATTGCTCTCGACCCGCTGTTCATTTTCACGCTCGATATGGGCATTGGCGGCGCTGGTCTGGCCACGGCCCTGTCGCAATTCGTGAGTTTTGCCATAATGCTGAAAATGACAGGGTTGCGTGGCGGAATTCGACTCAAATTCAGCAATTTCAAACCTTCGACCGAACGCTACACCGAGATTTTCGCGGGCGGCTCGCCGTCGCTTGTGCGGCAATGCCTGATGGCCGTTGTGAGCATTTGCCTGAACAACTACGCAAGCCATTACGGCGATTCGGCGGTGGCGGCTTTTTCTGTTGTGGGGCGAATAATGATGTTCGCCACGGCCGCATTGCTGGGCTTTGGGCAGGGATTCCAGCCCGTGTGCGGATTCAACTACGGCGCGGGGCTCTACGTGCGTGTTAGCCGCGCTTTCAAGTTCAGCGTCGCAGTCTCGACGGCCTACTGCGGTGCGGTTGCCGCTGCGGGAATCGTCTTTGCCGACGCCATTGTGTCGCTCTTCAGCGTTGCCGACGCCGATGTGATAAGCCTTGGCGCCCTGGTGCTGAAATTCCACTGCTGCACCTACATTCTGAACGGCTTTATTGTGCTGACTAATATGTATTTACAGACAACCCGCCATACCGCGGGCGCCTTGCTTGTGGCCGTTGCCCGCCAAGGCCTGTTCTTCCTGCCGCTGCTTGTTGTCGGCGCGCACTTCTACGGCCTGATGGGCATTGTCGCCGCCCAACCCCTATCCGACGCGCTGACGTTGGGGTTGGCGATTCCGCTTTACAGACGGAACAGGACGGAAAATTGAAGGACTGTTTAAAGTTAAGAGTTTAGTTTTGAACATTTTCGTTTTTCGCAAAATGCCACTTTCCCACACGTTCCATTCTTCAAACTTTTCATAACTTTGAAAAAACTGAAACAGCATAGCGATGGAAAACGGAACCATTTACGCCTATAAACTGCAACACATTGACAATCCGACATTTGACAATGTGCAACGCTTGGTGCGCACCTTTATAAACGATTTGCCGCAACCAATGGTTGACGAAATCTACGAAGACCTAAACCGTGGAGTTGACCAACTCACTACCGAGCCACAGATGCTTGTCTATCTGTACTCTTTTGGCAATATGCACCAAGCCAAACTCAACCGTGCCTTTGAACAGTTGCCCGATGCATTTCTGCAACAGCCTGTAATCCGCATTGTTGACTACGGCTGCGGACAAGCCATTGGCACAATGTGTTACGCTGATTACCTTGCCGAACACGGCTTAAGCCAAACCATTAAATCCGTAACTCTGATTGAGCCTTCCGAAATCTGCCTAAAACGCGCCACTCTGCACGTCTCGCAGTTCTTCCCCGATGCCAAAATTCACACCATTTGCAAGACTTTTGACAATTTAGATGCCGACGACCTTGCCACCTCAGCCAACATTCCAACACTTCACATTCTATCAAACGTTTTGGATATTCAAGAGTTTGATTTGGAAGAGTTTGCCGACAAAATCGGCTATGATTTATGTGGATACAACCAGTTTGTTTGTGTTGGTCCATATTTTTGGGAAAAAACAAAAGATGACAGGATGGTACGTTTTGCTTGGTGGCTTAATGACCAAAATCCAAACGAATGCATACTAAATCGTCACCAATTACATCCAGATAAAGACTGGACTTATCATTCGTGCGTATTTTCCGTTGTTAAAGGAACGTATGAAAAATTTGAAACTAATGTAACTGATGAAGACATTGCAAATGGAATAACAGACAAGTTTGGTGTCGTATATAGTTCTGACGGAAAACGCTTGTTGCGTTGCTTGAATGACAATATTACCAATTATGATATAAAAAAAGGCACTCTCATTATTTGTGACAACGCTTTTAACAGTTGCAAACCTGTGTACCAAAGGATTAAAATGTATGTATATGAAATTGGAGACATAGAATTTAATGGTTGTAAAAAACTGGCATCAATAATTATTCCTAATTCTATCATAAAAATTGGAAGCCACGCATTTGCAGGATGTAATAAATTGTCTTCGGTAAAATTTCCGAATTCTGTAATTAGTATTGGTGATTACGCATTTGCTGGTTGTACAGAATTACGCTCTTTATTTATCCCTAATTCTGTTAAAAGCATCGGTTTTTTTGCTTTTTGCTATTGCATAAAATTGACTTCTGTAATATTGTCAAAATCAGTAAAAGAACTTGGAATGAAATTATTCCAGGAAGATAGTCGCCTAATTATTAGATGTGAAGCAAAGCGCAAGCCCAAAAGTTGGATTTGGGATTGGGAACCATATAGATGTTCAGTTATATGGGGGATATCAATTGTTGATGATTTCATATATAAAATTGTTGATGATTATGGTCAAAAGGTTTCATTGTCTTATTATAAAGGATATTGTCAGTCACTTAAAATACCGAAGACAACAACTATTCGAGGAGTTGAATATACTATTGTAAGCATTGATGATTATGCTTTTTACGATAACACAGATTTAGTATCTGTAGACATTTCTAATTCAGTAACTAGCATCGGCAACTATGCGTTTTCTAAATGCTGTAATTTGGAGTCAATAATTATATCTAATTCAGTAAAAAAAATAGGGGATGATGCTTTTGGATATTGTAGTAGTTTAAAAACAATTACTATTCCTATTTCTGTTGCATATATTGGTAATAATGCCTTTGGAGGATGTGATAAATTAACAATCAAATGCAAAACAGAATTAAAGTTACCCGGATGGGATGGAACTTGGAACGGATATGATAAAAGGCCTGTTCTGTGGGGGTATAATGGTTTCTTATTTAGAATTACAGACAAATACAAACAAGAAGTATCTATATCAAAGTATCAAGAGAGTGAAGTAGAAATAGTAATTCCAGATAGTACATATATTGATGGTGTTAAGTATTCTGTTACGAATATTGATAATAATGCATTTTGTTGTAAAACTGTGAAATCAATAACTATTCCTGATACTATACCTTGTAACGGCAGTTTGTTTTGTCATTGTGATAATTTGATTTCAATTAACAGGAAAAACGTTGTTTCAATTAAAAACAGACAACTAACTATAGTGAGCAATTATACTTCCGACAATGGAGTCTTATTCAATAAAGATAAAACCCGTTTGATTTGTTACCCTGTAGGAAAAAAAGGTTCATATAACATTCCTGATACAGTTAAAGAAATAGGACAAGGCGCTTTTTGTTTGTGCAAAGGTTTGACATCTGTCAACATTCCTAATTCAGTTATAGATATAGACAATAGTGCTTTTGATGGGTGCGAATCTTTAACATCAGTAGTCATTCCAAATTCAGTTAATAAAATTGGCGATTCTGCCTTTTGTGATTGCAAGAATTTGTCATCTATCATAATTCCTGACTCTGTTAACATTATTGGAAATCAAGCATTCCAAAATTGTGAAGGTTTGTTATCAGTGACTATCGGCTATTCGGTAAAAACAATTGGTTATTACGCTTTTAGCAATTGCAATAAATTAAGCACTATTATAATTCCCAATTCTGTAAAGTCAATAGGACATAATGCATTTAACAAATGTCAAAATTTAGCAAAAATATCTATACCACAATCCGTTATGAGTATTGACTGGGGAACTTTTAAAGATTGTGACAAATTACAATATACACAATACGATAATGCTTATTATTTGGGGAATGAAGAAAATCCCTTTTTATGTTTGGTCAAGGCTACATCAAGGGAAATTACAATGTGTGAAATAAATCATAAATGTAAAATCATCTGCTATGGAGCATTTTGCCAATGTATTAATCTGAAATCCATATTGTTACCAGATGGGATTCGTGTTATCGGGAGTAATGCATTTTGTCATTGTGATAAATTAGTAAAAATCACAATTCCACCTTCAGTTAAAACCATACACTCTTATGCATTTTCTGATTGCGTAAGTTTGAAATCGGTAGATATATGTGATTCTGTCGACAGAATTTTTAGTGATGCGTTTAAAAGGTGTAAAAATTTGAAAACAGTTTTTATTCCCAAATCTGTTTGTTTTGATTACGATGCCTTTGATAGAGATTGTAAAATAAAAAATGAGTCAAACATTATAGCATATTGGTTACGCCGTTTATTTAAAAAGTCCTAATTTCCATTAGAACCGAACTAACTGAAAATTAACATTATGAGCACTTTATCCACAAAAGTAACCGACAATGAACTCGCCGCAGGCATAAAAGATGAGTTTGGCGTGGTTTATAGTGTAGACGGCAAACGGCTGTTGAAATGCGAGAACGACAAAATAGGACAATACAAAATAAAAGACGGAACAAAGGTTATTTGTGATTGGGCTTTTGAATGGTGTGAAGCACTACAGCAAATAGTCATTCCTAATTCTATAACTAGCATCGGAAAAAGCGCCTTTTATTGTTGTAAATCTCTACAACAAATAATAATTCCCCATTACGTAACTCATATTGACAGTAATCCATTCGCTTATTGTAAAAGAATAAATGTTAAAAGCGAATCGAAGCAATTTGTAGTGCAAGATAAAATGCTAATTGACACCATAGAACGTCGTCTTATCACATATTTCGGTCATAAACAATCCGTTCTTATCCCAAACATAGTAACTCTAATTGGTGATAGTGCTTTTTTAAATTGCAACTCCTTAAGAAAAGTTGTTTTTTCGGATAGTTTAACTAACATTGAAGAATATGCTTTTAGAGATTGCGAATCTTTACAACAAGTATCTTTTTCAAATTCTTTAATAAGTATTGGTGAATCGGCTTTTTCTCACTGTATTTCATTGCAGCAAATAGTAATACCTAATTCTGTAACAAAAATTAGCGACGCTGTTTTTAATTTATGCGGTTCTTTGCAACAAATAATCATTTCCGATTCTGTAATGAGTATTGGGAATCTCGCATTTAGTTACTGTTGCTCTTTACAACAAATAACCATTCCTGATTCGGTAACCAGAATTGGGGAAACTGCATTTATTTCGTGTGATTCTATAAAACATATAATCATTCCTGAAGGCAGTGCAGAAAAATTCATAAAAATGCTGCCCGCTAATTTATTAGACAAGGTATATTGCATAAAAAAAGCATACACAGATGAGCAAATAGCAGAAAAACGTAAAGATTTGCCATTCTAATAAATTTTGACATTTAGGATAAACCAACTGAAAATTAACCACCAATGCCGTTACCCAACCGACATACACCACGCGCAAAATGGCACAAATACAATGGTGCTGAATATTTTGTCACCATTTGCACAAATGGCCGCGAGCATTATTTCGGCGAGGTGCGCGATGGCCAAACGCAATTAACGGCCGCGAGGGAATGTTTGCGCGCGCAGATAAAACCCCGAAGGGGTGATATAACATAGGCAGGGGTGTGAACCCCTGTAACAAACGCAATAACAGGGAACTGAACCCCGAAGGGGTGACACATAGATAATTAAGAATTATGGCAGCAACATTAGTAGAAATCGACGTCCACATTGTTTTTCACATTAAAACAACAAGCGTCACTATGCGTGAATCCGATATTCCACTGATACACAAATATATTGGTGGTGTTTTGAAAAATATTGATTCTGTGCCCGTTTGTATCGGCGGCATAAACGACCACGTACACATTCTTTGCCCGTTACCTAAAACAATGGCACTGTCAGAATTTGTCCGCGCCATAAAATCCAATTCAAGCCGTTGGATAAAAACAATGGATTCGTATTACAACGGATTTGAGTGGCAGACGGGTTATGGCGCTTTCAGCGTCAGTCCGTCGGTGAAAGAGAAAACAATCCAATATATCAGCACACAAGCCGAACACCATAAAAAACAAACGTTCAAAGATGAATATTTGGCATTTTTGAAAGCATATAATATTGATTATGACCCAAATTATGTTTTTTCTGATTAAAAATATGGAATTTGCAGTGCCACCCCTTCGGGGTTCTAAATGGAATTGCCACATATACAGGGGTTCACACCCCTGCCTGAAATATGCCGCCGCTTCGCGGCTCACATTTGCAACCTAATTTTGCAGATTTTCGGACGTTATTTTTGAAAGAAATGCAGATTTTTGGACGTTATTTTTAGCAAAAATGCAGATTTTCGGAAGATAGATTGAGCGACTAAAAACACTTTGCAAATGCTCTGCACTTGCTTTTTTCATTACCTTTGACTGTTGCGGACATTTGACAAAACCGACAACAAACCGCTATGGCACAATGGAATAAGATACGAATCGAACGCGAAAACGGCACCGCTGCCGAAGCACAGGCGCCTGTGATTGTCTCGGCAAGCCGCTCGACCGACATTCCCGCCTTCTACGCCGACTGGTTCTTCCACAGGCTCAAGGTCGGCTACTCGGCATGGACCAACCCGTTCAACGGCGCGCAGAGTTTTGTGTCGTACCAAAACACGCGGTTCATCGTCTTTTGGTCGAAGAACCCCGAGCCGCTGCTGCAACACATTGATTATCTGAAAGAACGCAATATCGGCTGCTACATTCAGTTCACACTGAACGACTACGAAACCGAAGGCCTTGAGCGCGGTGTGCCGCCCCTTGCCCACCGTATCGACACCTTCCGAAGGCTGGTTGACACCTTGGGCAAAGGCCGCGTTGTCTGGCGCTTCGACCCGCTCATTCTCACCGACAGAATCACGCCCGAAACGCTCTTGCAGAAAATCGAACACATTGGCAATCAACTCAATGGCTATGCCGAAAAACTTGTTTTCAGTTTTGCCGACATTGCCCTGTATAAAAAGGTTAAGGCCAATCTTGAGCGCAACCGCGTAAACTATTCCGAATGGACCGTAGAACAGATGGACCAATTTGCACGCCAACTGTCGGAACTCAACCAGCAATGGAACTACCAACTTGCCACCTGCGGCGAAAAGATTGATATTGAGCAATATGGCATTCTTCACAACCGCTGCGTCGACGATGACCTGATGATTCGTTTTGCCCACCACGACAAGGCGCTGATGGACTTTCTGGGTGTGGAAATAAAAACACGCGAGATTTCGCTTTTCGGCGCCGAGCCGCTACCGCAGAACGCACTGATTATCAACGATAATCTGTACGCCATAAAGCGGAAAGACAACCGCGACAAAGGTCAGCGCCCCGCCTGCGGCTGCATTATGAGCAAAGACATTGGCGAGTACAACACCTGCCCGCACCAATGCGAGTACTGCTACGCCAACACAAGCAAGGAAGCCGCCTTGCGCAACTTTGCCCGCGCCCGCGAAACAGGCTGGAAATCAGAGACTATCACGGGAAAGTGATTGATTTACTGATTAATTGATTAACTGATTTTGATATCTGAAAACTGATGTCCGAAGTCTGTTGTCTGTAGTCTAAAGTCATTTCATTTACCAAATTATCCGATTCGCCGATTATCCATTTTTTTCCTTACTTTACGGCACAAAACAGCAATCGGTATGGTAGCACAGAACATTCTCGACACTGACATAATGTACCTGAAGGGCGTTGGTCCGCAGCGGGCTCTGACGCTTGCCGACGAGTTGGGCGTGAAAACCTACGCCGACCTGCTCTACTATTTCCCCTACCGCTACCTTGACCGCACGCGCTTCTATTCCATCAACTCGATAAACGAAGATTTGGGGCTGATTCAGGTGAAAGGCCGAATCACCAAGACCGAACTTGTGGGCGAAGGCCGCAACCAACGCTTTGTGGCGTGGTTTGCCGATGAGACGGGCGCCGTGCCGTTGGTCTGGTTCAAGGGCATCAAGTGGATTAAAGACCGATTCAAGGTCGGGGCCGAATATGTGGTTTTCGGCAAGCCGACGGAATTCAACCACCAGTTGAATTTTGTCCATCCCGAGATTGAAGATATGGCCAAATACCAGGCCAAGCCCGAGTACTCGCTGCAGCCGCTCTACAACACGTCGGAAAAGATGAAAACCAAGATGGTTACGTCGAAAACCATCCACCAACTGCAAATCAATCTGCA
>JAEEGJ010005548.1_pt1 | contig 39487 bp, 24 predicted proteins | sample 8958761 | NCBI WGS metagenome assembly JAEEGJ01 (sample SAMN16246546, study PRJNA631951) | gut metagenome | biome: gut microbiome; feature: rumen; material: RS-attached | host: Bos | place: Iran: Karaj | collected 2018-10 | reverse complement strand
GCCCTGGAAACGCGCGATTACTTTATAATTGGGAGTCAGGACATCAACGACCTTGCCTTTGCCTTCGTCACCCCACTGGAGTCCGAGCACGACATCGATTTTCTTCATTTCAACAATTATTAATACAAAACAACTTTTAAAGGTAGCAAAATACTTCGAGATGCCCAATAAAATGTGTAATTTTGTGCATATGCGATTGACCCGATTTTTCACCACCTGCCTGGCTCTCAGCCTGAGCCTGACCCTGCTGGGCGCGGAGCGCCTGCACCAGAATTTCGATTTTGACTGGAAGTTCAGCCTGTCCGCCCCCGCCGGGGCGGAGGCCCCGGGCTTCAACGATGCCCGCTGGGCGGCTGTCCAGCTGCCTCACGACTGGAGCATGGAACTTCCGTACCTGTCCCCGCAGGAGGGCGGCAAACCCTCGATGGGATTCATGCAGGGCGGCGTGGGCTGGTATCGCAAGACCTTCGCCGTCCCGGCCGCTTGGAAGGGCCGCCGCGTGAGCCTCGAATTCGACGGTGTGTACCATCGCGCCACCGTGTACGTAAACGGCCGCGAGGCGGGCTTCCATCCTTATGGCTATACCGCATTTGCTTTTGATATAACGGATTATCTTATCCCGGGGGCTCAGAACGTGGTGGCTGTCAAAGTGGACCACAGCGACTGTCCGACCTCCCGCTGGTACTCCGGCAGCGGCATCTATCGCCACGTCTGGCTCAATGTCACGGATCCCGTGCACGTAGCCCTGTGGGGGACTGCGGTGACCACGCCTTCCGTCAGTGCGGGGCAGGCTGTCGTACGGGTGGCGACCACCCTGCAGAACGATGGCGCAAAGGCCACTACGGTATCCCTGCTCAGCGAGTTGCGCAATCCGTCCGGGCGCACGGTCGCCAGGGCAGTGGCGCAGGCCGACCTGCCTGCCGATGCCCCGAGGACACTGGAACAGTCTTTCGTGCTGGACGCCCCCGTCCTATGGGACCTCGACACGCCGAATCTCTATACCCTGGTCACCACGGTCCTCAGGGGCCCCCTGGCCGTGGACCGCTATGAGACGCCTTTCGGAATCCGGGATGTCCGTTTCGATCCCGACAAGGGCTTTTTCCTGAACGGACGCAGCGTCAAGATGAAGGGCGGGGACATCCACCAGGATGCCGGTTCGCTGGGCGCCGCGATGCCCGACCGCGTCCACGAGCGGCGCATCGCTTTGATGAAGGAGACGGGTTTCAATGCCATCCGCTGCAGCCACAACCCGCCTGCGCGGGAATTCCTGGATGCCTGCGACCGGCTCGGGATGCTGGTGATCGACGAGGCGTTCGACAAATGGAAGAGCGGCTATTACCGGCAGTGGTTCGACGACTGGTGGGAAGCGGATCTCGCCGCGATGGTGCGGCGCGACCGCAACCACCCCTCGGTGGTGCTCTGGAGCGTGGGCAACGAGACCTCCGAGCAGGGCGACCTGTCGGGGGAGGGGACGAAACGCCTGCAGGCCCTGCGGGCGGAATGCGAACGCCTGGACCCGAGCCGCAAGGTGGCCGTGACCACGATGCCGGACTACGACCGCAAATTCGACAAGAACGGCTTCAATTCAGCCGTGGAGGTGGTGGGCTACAACTACCAGGAACCCTTCTACGACAGTGACCACGCACAGTATCCCGGCCGCATCATCTACGGGTCCGAGGTGTTCCCGTATTATTCCGCGGGGCGGGAGCGGATGCGCGAATATATCGAGCGCAACCCCTGGTACGACTATGCCGAGCGGGATTTCATCTTCGGCTATTTCATGTGGGCGGCGGTCGACTACTGGGGCGAGTCGTCAGGCTGGCCCAGCAAGGGCTGGCCGACGGGCATCTATGACGTCTGCATGCACGAGAAACCGCAGGCTGCCTTCTTCCGGGCGGTTTGGAAAGACGATCCCATCGTGAAGATCGCGGTGGAGGATCCGGGTTTGCCGTTGGACCGCGGCAAGGATATGTGGACCTGGCCGCTGCTCGCCTCGCACTGGAATTTCCCCCGCTACGACAATACCCAGATGGTCCAGGTGGACGTGTTCACCAACTGCGAGCGGGTGGAACTCTTCGTCAACGATGTCTCGATGGGGACCCGCCGCCTGGCCGATTTCCCGAACAATACCCTCAAGTGGCGTATTCCCTACAGCCCGGGGCGCATCACGGCCCGGGGCTATAACGGTGCGGACGAGGCCGCCTCGGATGAACTGCGTACCGCGGGCGAACCGGTGGGCCTGCGCCTGCGCGCCGACCGGACGGATCTCGCCGCGAACGGACAGGATCTGTCTTATCTGGAGATTGAACTGGTGGATGCGCAGGGGGTCGTGGTCCCGGATGCCGACCGGCCGGTGCACATCCGGGTGGGGGGCGCCGGCCGCTTCCTGTGCATGGACAACGGCGACACCGCGGACGGCGGATCGCAGTTGCGTGCGGACAAGCCGACCCTGATGGGCCGCGCCCAGGTCGTCGTACAAGCCGCCCGCAGCGGCGGAACCCTGCGGGTCATCGCCTCGGCGGACGGCCTGCCTGACGCGGAAATACTGTTGATTGTCCGCTAGACGGTCTTCTCGATATACTCGACCACCTCGCGGACGGTCTTGAACGGCTCCTGAGTCTGGAACTGGAAGCCGAATTCGTGCTCGATGGCCAGCGACAGGAGCAGCATCGACAGGGAGTCGATGCCCAGGTCGGTGGTCAGGGATGCGTCCATCGAGATCCGGGCGGGATCCATCTTGGGTTTGACGGTCTTCAGGATTTCCTCCAATTTTTCGTAAATGGCTTCAGAGGTCATAGCTGTCAATTCTGGTTGCGTGAGACTTTCAGGGAACCGGTGCGCTTGAAGTCCTCCTTGCGGATGCTGAACTTGGCGACGCGGTGCGTGGAGGGGAGGGTGGCGTTGACTTCCTCGACAACCTGCTTGAAGTAGGCCTCCACTTCTTCGGGGGTCTTGCCATCGATGGCTTCGGGGCGGGGAAGGATTTCGATGGCGAGCACGGTCTGTCCGCCGGAGACATCCTCCTTGACGAGGCAGTCCCGCACGGCGGGGTATTGATAGAACGGCTCCTCGATGCTCTCCGGCGAGATGTTCTCGCCGCTGGGCAGGACGATGATGTTCTTGATGCGGCCCACGATATAGAGGTAGCCGTCCTCGTCGAAACGGCCCAGGTCGCCGGTCTTGAGCCAGCCGTCCTCCGTCAGGGTGGCGGCCGTCTGTGCGGGATCGCCGTAGTAGCCGAGGAAAACGTTGTCACCCCGGAACCAGATCTCGCCGTCCACGAGTTTGACTTCCTGCTCGGGATAGATCTTGCCGACGGAGGTCGGGCGGGTATCGGTGTCGGCGTTGCCGGAGGTGAGGTTGGCCCCTTCGGTCATACCATAGCCGGCCAGCACCGAGATATTGAACTGTTTGAACTCCTCCATCAGTTTCGGCGGGACGTTGGCGGCTCCGGAGATGATGGTCTTGAGCCGGCCGCCGAGGAATTGCGGACCGTACATCTTGGTCAGGCCCACCAGGACTTCGACGAGTCCCGGCACCAGCACCAGCACGGTGGGGCGGATGACGGGCAGTTTGCCGATGGTGGCCTTCATGTCTTCTGCGGAATACCAGAGCGCCCCGACCATCAGTTTGCCGAGCGTGCCGGCGATGAGGCCGAAGACGTGGGTGAGCGGCAGGAAGCCAATGGTCACGTGGCCGAAAAGCTGGCTCCCGGGGGCGAAGCAGCCGTTGAAGGCGCCGCGCATCAGGGCCCGGTGGGGCAGGACCGCGCCTTTGGGAGCGCCGGTGGTGCCGCCGGTGAAGAAGATGGCGGCGGGCTCCTCCTTGTCCACCACGGCGGCGGGAGTGGGCGTTTCAGCCAGTTCGGAGGCGGAGATCAGCGGGCACGGGGCGCCCTGGACGGCCGACTTGAACTCGTCGCGGACGATGAGAGCCTTCGCCCGGAATTTCGCGCAGCAGCCGATGATGGCGGGAGCGGGCAACTGTGCAGGCAGCATGACGGCCACCATCCCGGCCGAAGTGACGGCGAGGAAGGACTCGACGGCATCGATGGAATTCTTGTCGAATATGGCCACGTGGTCACCTTTCTGCAACCCCAGGTCCTGCAGCAGGGTGCGCCTGCGGGCGATACGTTCGCCCATCTGTGCATAGGTGTAAGTATTGACGGTGTCGGAGAGGGCCGGGCGTTTCGCCCATTGGGTCGTGATCCAGTCCAGAAATGCGGGAACGGTCGGAATATAGTGCAGTTGCGCCATCTCTGCGGCCGGGATCATGTCATAAAAATAATTCGACATAGGGTTTAGGGTTTAGTAATTCGAGGCCAAATTTAAGAATTTTATTATATTTGTAAGGTACTAAAAGCCATTTTTCTCATGTCCGTTGTTATTCAACTTGTGCAGAACCGGCGGCAACTGAAGCAGTTCGTCGACTTTCCCGAAAAGCTCTACCACGACTGTCCCAACTGGGTTCCCGCCCTCCGCGGAGACGAATTCGATACCTTCAATCCGAAGAAGAACGGAGCTTACGACTACTGTGAGTCAGCGTGTTACCTGGCCTTCAAAAACGGCCGGGCAGCCGGCCGGGTGGCCGCCATCATCAACCACAACGCCAACCGGGACTGGAAGGAGGAGATCGTCCGTTTCGGCTGGCTGGACTTTATCGAGGACAAAGAGGTGCTCGCCGCCCTGATGGATGCCGTCATTAGCTGGGGCCGCGCACGCGGCTGCGTCAAGATCAAAGGCCCCTGGGGTTTCACCGATATGGACAAGGAGGGCTTGCTGGTGGAGGGCTTCGAGCATCTCAGCCCCTTCACCTGCCTGTACAATTACCCATATTATGATACCCTCCTGCAGGAACTGGGTTTCACCAAGGATGTGGACTGGACCCAGAAAGTCGCCCTGGTCACTGACCAGCTGCCACCGATGTTCCAGTTTGCGGAGATGATCGAGAAGCGTTTCGGCCTGCATATCTACCAGGCGTCCAGCACCCGTGAACTGGCCGACAAGTACGGGCTCTCCCTTTTCCATATGTACAACGAGACCTTCGCCCCGCTTTTCCAGTTTACCCCCCTCAACGACCGGCAGATCGAGAGCTACCTCAAGACCTATGTGCCCATCCTGCGCCCCGAATTCGTGGCCATCTGCCTGGATGCACAGGACCGTCCCGTGGGCTTCACCTTCTGCGTGCCCTCGCTCTCCAAGGCGGTCAAGAAGGCACGGGGACGTCTCTTCCCGCTGGGTTTTTTGCACATCCTGCGCGCCTTGAAGCACAACGATACCCTGGAAGCCTTGATGATCGGGGTTTTCCCGGAATATCAGGGCAAGGGGGCCAATGTGTTGATGTTCAAGTATATCCACGAGAATGCCCTGAGATTCGGCATCCGCCGTATGATTCTCAATCCCCAGTTGGAGGACAATTTCAAGGTCCAGTCGCTCTTCGAGCAGTACGAGACCGAACCGTTCATGCGCAGACGCGCTTATAGCAAGACCATTTAACATCTACAGAATATGAAGAAAGTCATTGCCGTTCTGGCTGCCCTGGCAGCCCTGTGGCTCCTGGCGGGCTGCCGCCGTCAGGCCGCTCCCTCCGTGGAGGGCCGGGTCGTGGATGCCACGATTTATTCCGTGACCCTGGAGACGGGCGAAGGCGAGTCCTTCACCTTCAGCACCCGCGGCACCGATCCGATGCTCGTGCCGGGTGTGCTGCCCGGGGACGAGGTCCGCATCGTGTATCAGCTGCTGCCTGATAATCAGACACTTCAGGCCCTGCAGCTGGACATCGTGGAGCCTTCCGCCTACCGGCTGATTCCCGGTATCTGGCGCGACTGCACCGGGGCTTCGGAGGTCGGACTCGTCCTGGCCGAGGACGGTTCCGCCCGGGCCGTCGGGATGGGGGAGACCACCCTGCAGGATTGGTCGCTGGACGGCGACCAGCTGGTGCTCACCGTGGTCACGCAGGAGAATCCGAAGCAGACCGAGACCCGCATCTTCGAGATCGAGCAGCTCAGCGCCGATTCGCTGGTGGTCCGCTTGCAGGATGCCGATCTCCGGTTGGTGATGTCCCGTTCGGAATAACGGGAAAATGCTTATCTTTGCGCCCGTCTTATGGCCGGCCGCAAAGATCAATTGCTCGGCAAACTCCGGAGCGGAGCGCCGATGAGCGGGGGTGAGCAGTTTACGCTCACCCTCCTGCTTGCATTGCCCGCCATTCTCGCCCAGTTGTCGATGTTCCTGATGAGCTACATCGATGCGGCGATGGTGGGCCGTCTCGGATCCGGGCAGGCCGCCTCCATCGGGCTCGTCAGTACGTCCACCTGGATATTCGGTTCTTTCTGTTATGCCAACAGTTCCGGTTTCAGCGTGCAGATCGCCCACCGTTGCGGTGCCAAGGACTTCGCCGGGGCGCGGCGCATCTTCCGCCAGGGCCTCTACAGCACCCTGGCCGTGAGCCTGGCCCTCGCGCTGATCGCCGTTTCGATCCACGGTCCGCTCCCGCATTGGCTTGGCGGCGGCCCCGAGATCCTGGCCGACGCGTCCGCCTATTTCCTGATCTATGCCCTCTTCCTGCCCCTGATGCAGGTAGCCATCTTCTGCGAGGCTTCCCTGATCGCCAGCGGCAATATGAAGGTACCGAGCATCACGAGCCTGGCGATGTGCGTGCTGGACGTCGTGTTCAACTACCTGTTCATTTTCGTCTGCGGCCTGGGCGTGCGGGGCGCCGCCCTCGGCACGGGACTTGCCACGGCCTGCGCCGGACTCTTCCTGCTGGTCTATACCAGCCGGCACAGCCGCGAACTGCGGCAGCAGGCAAGCTGGCTGCTGCCTGCCCGCCGGCTCTGGGGCAGCCTCAGGGCCCCGCGCACCGAGCAGCGCCTCTCCGAATTCTTCAGTCGCGCGCAGAAGGACACCTTCCGCCAGGCACTGGGCATCTGCTGGCCGCTGTGGATCCAGAATCTGGTCTCGCGCGGTGCCTACATCGCCGCCACCGTGCTCGTGGCGCCGCTGGGCACTATCGCCATCGCGGCCAATTCCTTTGCCATCATCGCCGAGGGCTTCTGCTATCTGCCCGGCTACGGGATGCAGGACGCCGCCACCACCCTGGTCGGCCAGAGCCTGGGCGCGCGCCGGCCCGACACCGCCCGCCGCTTTGCCTGGATGACCATCGGCACGGGCGCCACGATGATGACCCTGCTCGCCGTGCTGATGTGGGTCTTCGCCCCGCAGGTTATGGGCCTGCTGAGCCACGATCCGGAGGTGATCTCGCTGGGCGCCAAGTGCCTGCGGATCGAAGCCTGGGCCGAACTCTTCTATGCGATCAGCATCGTGGGATACGGTTGCTGCGTGGGAGCCGGCGACACCCTCGTCCCGTCGGCGATCAACCTGCTGAGCATGTGGGTCATCCGCCTCGGCCTCGCCCTCTTCCTCATCCCGCGTTACGGTCTGGAAGGCTACTGGGTCGCGATGGCCGTGGAGCTGAGCGTCAAGGGCGTCATCTTCGCGGTGCGCATCATCCGCGGACGCTGGATGAAGACCCGGCTGACCGCCGGGACCGCTTGAGAAGTAATGGCTCCGACACCCGATAATCTTCCTGGTTTTTCTTTGTAAAGAACCAGGATTTTTTGTAATTTTATAGGCACTAATAACCCATTCCGATGAAATATCCCAAAATTGGTATCAGACCTACCATCGACGGACGCCAGGGCGGTGTCCGCGAAAGCCTCGAGGAAAAGACGATGGCGCTCGCCCGTGCGGTCGCCGATTTGATCAGCAGCAACTTGCGCAACGGAGACGGCTCCCCGGTGGAGTGCGTCATCGCCGACGGCACCATCGGCCGCGTGGCCGAGTCCGCTGCCTGCGCCGAAAAGTTCGAACGCGAAGGCGTCGGCAGCACCATCACGGTCACCTCCTGCTGGTGCTACGGCTCCGAGACAATGGACATGAATCCGCACTGGCCCAAGGCCGTGTGGGGTTTCAACGGCACGGAGCGGCCCGGCGCCGTGTATCTGGCCGCCGTGCTGGCCGCCCACGCCCAGAAGGGCCTGCCCGCTTTCGGCATCTACGGCAAGGATGTCCAGGACCTCGGAGACAACAGCATCCCCGCCGACGTGGCGGGCAAGATCCTGCGTTTCGCCCGGGCGGCGCAGGCCGTCGCCACGATGCGCGGCCGCAGCTATCTGTCGATGGGCGGCACCTGCATGGGTATCGCCGGCTCCATCGTCAACGCCGATTTCCTGCAGCATTATCTGGGGATGCGCACCGAGTACGTCTCGCTGGTGGAGATCCTCCGCCGCGTGGATTTCGGCATCTACGATCCCGAGGAATTCGAGCGGGCCATGGCCTGGGTGGACAAATACTGCAAACCGCAGGAGGGCCATGATTATAACGAGGACCGTCCGCTTTTCCCCGGCACCCCGATGACCTCTTTCAACGGCAAGGGGAAGGGCAAGACCCGCGCGGAGAAGGATGCCGACTGGGAATTCACGGTCAAGAATATGATGATCATCCGCGACTTGATGTGCGGCAATCCCCGGCTCCTGGAGATGGGCTACAAGGAAGAAGCCCTGGGACACAACGCCATCGCCGGCGGCGTGCAGGGCCAGCGCCAGTGGACGGACTACAAACCCAACTTCGATTTCCCCGAGTCCCTGATGTGCTCCTCCTTTGACTGGAACGGCATCCGCGAACCCTACATCCTCGCCACGGAAAATGACGCCCTCAACGGCCTGGCGATGCTATTCGGGCATCTGCTGACCGGACGCGGGGTGATGTTCAGCGACGTGCGCACCTACTGGAGTCCCGAAGCGGTGCGGCGGGTCACTGGTGAAGCGCCGCAAGGCCTGGCGGCCGGTGGTTTCATCCACCTGATCAATTCCGGCGCCACCACCCTCGATGCCACGGGCGCGATGTCCGACTCCGAGGGCAATCCGACCATCAAGGAGCCTTGGGAGATGAGCGACCAGGATGCGGAGGCCTGCCTCGCGGCCACCAGCTGGATGCCGGCCGACCGCGACTATTTCCGCGGCGGCGGCTATTCCGCTCACTTCGTGACCCGCGGCGGCATGCCGATGACGATGCTGCGCCTGAATATCGTCAGCGGCCTGGGCCCGGTGCTGCAGATCGCGGAGGGCTGGACGGCCTCCCTTCCGGAGCGGATGCACGACATCCTGGACAAACGCACCGATCCGACCTGGCCTACGACCTGGTTCGTGCCGCGCCTGGATCCGGCCAAGGACTGCTTCAAGGATGTATACAGCGTGATGAACAACTGGGGCGCCAACCACGGCGCCATCGCCTATGGCCATGTCGGGGCCGACCTGATCACCCTCGCCTCCATTCTCCGCATTCCGGTGTGCATGCACAATGTCGCGGATGCGGACATCTTCCGTCCCGCGGCATGGAACGCTTTCGGGATGGACAAGGAAGGATCCGACTACCGTGCCTGCGCCAACTTCGGTCCTCTCTATAAATAAGTAATGGAAAAGACTTCGAAATTGGTCGGGCGGCAGTACCTCAAGCCGTTCGTCCTCATTACGACGCTCTTTGCCCTCTGGGGCTTCGCCAACGATATCACCAACCCGATGGTGGCGGGCTTCCAGACCATCATGGAACTGTCCGCCGCCAAGGCTTCCCTGATCCAGTTTGCTTTCTACGGCGGCTATGCCACGATGGCGATCCCCGCGGCGCTCTTCATCCGGCGTTTCAGCTACAAGAGCGGCATCCTGCTGGGCCTGGCGCTGTATGCGCTCGGTGCATTCCTCTTCATCCCGGCCGCCGCCCGGCAGAGTTTCCTCTTCTTCTGCCTGTCGCTGTACATCCTGACCTTCGGCCTGGCCTTCCTGGAGACCACCGCCAACCCCTTCATCCTGTCGCTCGGATCCAAGGAGAACTCCACCCGCCGGCTCAATCTCTCGCAGTCCTTCAACCCCATGGGGTCGCTGACCGGCATGGCCGTGGCCTCCTGGGTGGTGCTGCCCAACCTCTTGAGCGACCATTGCCGCGATGCGTCCGGCAAGTTGATCTTCGACACCCTGCCCGAGGCGGACAAGGCCGCGATGCGGGTGCACGACCTGGCGGTCATCCGGGATGCCTACGTGGCGCTCGGCGTGGTGGTCCTGGTGGTCTTGCTGATCATTGCGCTGACGCGCATGCCGAAGACCGCCGGTTCCGGAGAACACACCAAGGGCACGCTGGGCCGTCTGTGGCGCAATGTCTCCTACCGCGAAGGCGTGCTGGCGCAGGTCTTCTATGTCGGAGCGCAGATCATGGTCTGGACCTTCATCATCCAATATGCGGACAACCTGGGCATCGACAAGGCCACGGCGCAGAAATACAACATCATCGCGATGGCGATGTTCCTGTGCTTCCGCTTCATCGCGACCTTCCTGATGCGCTATGTCAATTCTCGGAAGCTCCTGGCGATCTTCGGGGCGCTGGCGGCCGTCTGTACGCTCGGCGCCATCGTCTTCGTGGGGCCGCTGGGCCTGGGCTGCCTGGTGGCGATCAGCGCATTCATGAGCCTGATGTTCCCGACGATCTACGGTATCGCGCTGGAGGACGTGGCTCCCCAAGACAGCCATCTGGGTGCCGCCTTCCTGGTCATGGCCATCGTGGGCGGGTCGATTCTTCCGCCCCTCCAGGGCTCGATCATCGACCTCGGAACCGTGGCCGGACACCCGGCGGTCAATGTCAGTTTCTGCCTTCCGCTGATCTGTTTCATCGCCGTGATGACCTTCGGCTGGCGATGCTTCCGGCGCGGCCGGCGCGTTGTTAATAACTCTGTGGATAAAATCAGCTGACGGTCCCCATTTTTGCCGGGGATAAGGGCTAAATTTGTCCTCCGGACTGTCGCCTGGCGGCAGCCTTTCCAACCACGGAATTTCATACAACAGCATATATGGACGTACGTAAAACCAACGGCTCTTTTGAAGAGTTCGACAAGGCCAAACTGGCCCGTGGCATACACGAGGCCTACAAGACAGCGGGAGAGTACTGCGAGGACGCCATCGTCGTTTCGATTATCAATAACCTTTATGTTTATGAAGGGATAACCAGCGCCGAGATCCGCCGCCAGGTGGAAGAGTCGCTGATGAGCGTCAACAAGCGCGTCGCCCTCGCTTATATCGAGAAGTTCGACGCCGACCTGGACTTGCGCAAGAAACGGGACTTCATCAAAGATTACATCAAAGCTTCGAATGCGGCGACCGGATCCAAGTTCGACGCCAACGCCAACGTGACCCGCAAGAACATCGTCACGCTCGGCAATGAACTCTACAAGGAGAACAACATCAAGCAGAACCGCTACATCATGCAGGACAAGATCAAGGCCCTGTATGGTCGTGCCCTTGCGGACCAATACATCAAGGACCTGAACTCGCACGTCCTTTACAAGCACGATGAGAGCGGCACCCCGGGCTTCCCGTACTGCGTCGCCATCACGATGTATCCCTTCCTGGTGAGCGGCCTGCGCGAGCTGGGCGGCGTGTCCATCGCCCCGACCGACCTCAAGTCCTTCTGCGGAGAGTTCATCAACCTCGTCTATTCCGTGTCCTCCCAGTTCATGGGCGCCGTGGCCACTCCGGAGTTCCTGATGTACCTGGACTACTTCATCCGCAAGGACTATGGCGACGACTACCTCGAGCACCTCAACGACGTAGTGGAGATCAATGTCAAGCGCCGCACCCTGGTCAAGGTCATCGACAACTACTTCCAGCAGGTGGTCCACTCGATGAATATGCCCGCCGGCAACCGCGGCTACCAGACCGTGTTCTGGAACATCGGCTATTTCGACAAGCCCTACTTCGAGGGCGTGTTCGGCGACTTCCGCTTCCCGGACGGCAGCGCGCCGAAATGGGAGACCCTCAACTGGCTCCAGAAGCATTTCATGAACTGGTTCAACGAGGAGCGCAACCACTACATCCTGACCTTCCCGGTCGAGACCATGGCGCTGCTTACCGACGGCGGGGACGACTTCATGGACAAGGAGTACGCCGACTTCACCGCCGAGATGTGGGCCAAGGGACACAGCTTCTTCTGCTACATCTCCAACAGCCCCGACTCCCTGTCGAGCTGCTGCCGCCTGCGCAACAGTCTCACCGACCTGGACGACGGCCACAACCATACCACCCACCAGTACTCGATGGGTACGGCTTCCGTGGCCACGGGTTCCAAGTCCGTGATGACCATCAACCTCAACCGCCTGATCCAGGATGCGGTGCGCCGCTACTTCCTGGAGCGCCGCGGCGTCAACCTCGAGGCGGGCAAGCCGCTCAACCCGGTGGCCCACTTCTATGACAAGGAGGACCTCTACAACAACTACATCGACAAGGACATCCGCGAGATGACCGAGCGCGTCCACAAGTACCAGATCGCCTTCAACGAGATCATCAAGGACTTCCTCAAGGCGGATATGCTGGACGTCTACAAGGCGGGCTTCATCGATATGCGGAAGCAGTACCTGACCGTGGGCGTGAACGGTCTGACCGAGGCTGCGGAGTTCCTCGGGCTCAAGGTTTCCCCGAACCCCGAGTACGGCGAGTTCGTCAACACCATCCTTGAGACCATCAACATCGCCAACCGCAAGGACCGCACGAAAGACGCGATGTTCAACACCGAGTTCGTCCCGGCCGAAAACCTGGCCGCCAAGAACTACAAGTGGGACAAGAAGGACGGTTACTTCGTCTCCGACAAGCACAACCTCTACAGCTCCTACTTCTACAATCCCGAGGATGTGGAAGTGTCGATGATCGACAAGTTCAAACTCCACGGCGAGGACTTCGTCAAGTACCTTGACGGCGGCTCCGCCCTCCACATGAACATCGCCGAGCACCTCTCCAAGGAGCAGTACCGGCGCCTGCTCAACACGGCGGCGCACTACGGCACCAACTACTTCACCTTCAACTGCCGCAACACCGTCTGCAACGACTGTGGCTACATCAGCAAGGACACCCTCACCAAGTGCCCGAAGTGCGGCAGCACCAACCTCGACTATCTTACGCGCGTGATCGGCTACCTCAAGCGGGTGTCCTCCTTCGCGGAGCCGCGCCAGATCGAGGCGGAGAAGCGGTTCTACGCTCCGAAGAATGATTAAGTACGTCCCGGATCTCACGGATATCGTCCTTGAGGAGATTCCGGGCAGAGTAACCCTGGCAGTTGAAATTTCCAACTGCCGGGGTTCGTGTATCGGGTGCCACTCTCCCTTCCTGAAGAAGGACATCGGGGAGGAGTTGACCCCGAAAGTCATCGACAAGCTGATCGGGGACAATTTCGGCGTCAACTGCTTCCTGCTCCTGGGCGAGGGGCAGGACCTGGAGGCCCTGCTGCGCATCGCAGCCCACCTGCGCGAGCAGCATCCCCGCATCGAGCGGGCCGTCTATTCGGGCCGCACCGAGGTGGAGCCGGTGATCTATGAGGCCTTTGATTATGTCAAGGTGGGCCCCTATATCGCTGAATGCGGTCCGCTCAACGAGCCGACCACCAACCAGCGTCTCTATTACCACGGCGAGGACATCACCTTCCGTTTCTGGCACAAAGGCCTGGACCCCAATCGTTAATCAACCATCACCATATGAAACGCATCATCCTCTTCCTGTCGATTCTCGCGTTGCTCTGCTCCTGCAACGGCAAAATCGACCGCGCCGCCCTCGTGGCCCGCAACAACCCCCACGTGACGGCCCTGGACCCGCTCGCCTCCCTGTCGGTCGGCAACGGCCGCTTCGCTTTCACGGCCGACGTGACCGGCCTGCAGACCTTCCCGGAGCGCTACAGTGCGGGCGTGCCCCTCGGCACCCAGTCGCAGTGGGGCTGGCATTCCTTCGCCAATCCGGATGAACTGAAGTTCGAAGAGACCCTGCTGCCCTACGACTTCGGCCGCGGCCACGAGGAGCTTTACGCCTGCCAGATCCGCTTCGGGCGCGGGCAGGATGCTTCCAACTGGTACCGCATCAACCCGCACCGCCTGCACCTCGGCGTGATCGGTTTCGCCGGCATCGAGGAGGCCTCGTTGAGCGGGATCGACCAGACCCTGGATATGTGGAACGGGGTGCTCCGCTCCTCCTTCCTCGCCGCGGACAAGCGCTATGAGGTGCAGACCTCCTGCGATCCCGACCGGGACCTGGTGGCCGTGTCGGTGAAGGCCGAGGTGCCGGTGGGCATCCGTTTCCGCCTGCCGTATCCGACCGGCGGCCATTCCGACGACGCCTGCGACTGGACCAAGGACGAGCTGCACAGCACCGAGATCGTCGCGCAGGGGGAGGGGGTCTCCATCCTGCGGCACACCCTCGATGCGACCGTCTATTACATCAAGGTCTCCTATGACAACGGCCGTCTGGAGATGGTCGGCCCCAATGAGGCCCGGCTGAGCGCAGAGGCCGGAGATCTGAACTTCTCGGCCCTGTTCTGCGAGCAGCAGCCGGAACTCGCGGCCGAGGACTTGGCGGCTTCCCGCGCCGCTTCCGCCGCCTACTGGCAGAAGTTCTGGCAGGAGGGGGGTGCGGTGGATTTCAGCCGCTGCACCGATTCGCGGGCCGCGGAGCTGGAGCGCCGCGTGGTGCTGAGCCAGTACCTGCTGGCCGTCAACTGCGCGAGCGACACGCCGCCCCAGGAAACGGGTCTGACCTACAACTCCTGGTACGGCAAGTTCCACATGGAGATGATCTGGTGGCACCAATCCCATTTCCCGCTCTGGGGCCACGAGGATCTGCTCGCCCGCAGCCTGGCCTGGTATGGCAAGGTCGAACCCGTGGCGCGTGCGATCGCCGAGCGCCAGGGCTTCAAGGGTGTGCGTTGGATGAAGATGACGGATCCTTCCGGACTGGAGGCTCCCTCCAACACGGGTTCCTTCCTAATCTGGCAGCAGCCGCATCTGATCTATCTCGCCGAGCTGCTCTACCGCTCGAACCCTTCCCAGGAGATCCTCGACCAGTATTTCGACCTCATCCAGGAGACGGCCGAGTTCATGGCGGACTTCGTGACCTATGACGCCGAGAACGACCGTTATCTGCTCAAGGGCTGCATCGCCGCCCAGGAGACGCTCAAGGCGAACAAGACGGTCAATCCGCCCTTCGAGCTGTCCTACTGGCATTTCGGCCTGAGCACCGCGCAGCTCTGGCGTGAGCGCAAGGGGCTCGCGCGTGAGCCCAAGTGGGACGAGATCGTCGCCAAGCTCTCGCACCTCGCTTCCAAGGACGGACTCTACCTGGCCGCCGAGAGCGAGCCGGATACCTACGAGGATATCCGGATGTATTCCGACCATATGGCCGTGCTGGCTGCGCTGGGCGTGCTTCCGCAGACCCCGCAGATGGAGCCGGAGTTGATGAAGAATACCTTCGACTGGGTCTATGACAATTGGAACTGGGACGAGACCTGGGGCTGGGATTTCCCGACCACCTGTATGAATGCCGTGCGCGTGGGCGAGCCCGAGAAGGCGCTCAACGCCCTGCTGATGGATCAGCGCACCAATATCTATCTGCCCAATGGCCACAACTACCAGGATGGCCGCCTGCGGGTCTATCTCCCGGGCAATGGCGGTCTGCTGACGGCCGTGGCGCTGATGTGCGCGGGCTGGGACGGCTGCACCGTCAAGAATCCGGGTTTCCCCAAAGATGGCACTTGGAATGTAAAGTGGGAAGGTATTAAACCGCTCCCTTAGCGGACGAGGGAGTTGAGGTAGGCTTCGATGTCGGGGTATTTGTGCTCCAGGGCATCGGGGATGCCGTTGCGGTTGAGGTCCGGGGCGGGTTCTTTGTGCGCGAGGACCGGGTAGCCGCCGCAATCGTCGGGCGTGTTGACGAAACCGCGGTCGCCCCAGGGGGCCGTGCCCGTGCGCACCTGCTCGACGACCTGGGCGTCGAAGGAGTCCCTGTGCAGGCTGCAGCCCACGTCTTTCAGAACGGCCTTGAGCAGGTCCGCGGGGCGCTTCTCCAGCGGGAAATCCATCCGCGGGAATTCCGTGTCCACGACCGCCTCTTCGGGATTCTTCCCTTTGACCGCGATGCGGTTGTCCGCCGTGGCGGCCGGCTCGCCCTCGATGAAGTTACCTTCGACGAAATAGCGGCTGGTGCCGTCGTCGGAGACGTTCAGGATGTGGGCGGGGTTGTCCGTGCCGGGCCCTGCCTTGTAGTAGTTATAGCAGAAGTTGATCTTGCCGCCGCGGCCGCCGCCGTAGGCCGGCATGAAACCCCAGTTATAGACGACGTTGCCGCGGTAGTCCACGTTCTCCGTACCCTCGACGGAGGAGAAGCGGGGGTTGCGGCTGGAATGGTGGGCGAGCAGGTTGTGGTGGAAAGTGGCGTTGAGCCCGCCCCAGATGCCGCCGAAGCCGTGCTGGCCCTTGGTGTGCTTGGACTGCCGCAGGCTGCAGGCGATCAGGCACCACTGGACCGTGAGGTTCTCGGTCTTGTAGATCGACAAGCATTCGTCGATGGACCAGGAGGCGCTGATGTGGTCGAGGATGACGTTCTTCTGGCCGTACTGCCCGCCGCCCACGGCATCGGAGTCGCGGGCGACCTTGTCGCCGAGACGGCAGCGGATGTAGCGCACGATGACATTGGAGGCATCGACGGTGAACTGGCAGTCGCAGAGGCAGATGCCGTCGCCGGGCGCACTCTGGCCGGCGATGGTGATGTCGTCGTTCTGGATGCGCAGGGGTGTCTCGAGGTGGATGTCGCCGTCTACTTCGAACACGACGATCCGCGGCCCGCTCGCCTCCACGGCCTCGCGCAGGCTCCCGGGCCCGTGGTCATTGAGGTTGGTGACGATCATCACACGGCCGCCGCGGCCGCCGGTGGTGTATTTCCCGAAGCCTTCGGCTCCGGGGAAGGCAAGGGGTTCGGTGGGGGCGGAAGTGCATCCGCAGGCCAGGATGGCCGCAAGGAGGTAGAGGAATCGTCTCATCGGGGATGGTTTCTAACGGTTTCCCAAATGTAAGCATTTTTATTGACAAATTGCGGCGGCCCGGGTGGGGCCGCCGCAAAAGTGTGAGGTCGCAGGGTATGCGCTAGCCGATGAGCTGCGGGAGGAAGATGCTGAAGATGAGCACCGCCAGGCCGCAGAGCAGCACGGTGATGGTCTTCTTCGAGCAGCCCTTCCATTCCTTGAGGATGATGCCCCAGACGTTGGAGAAGATGACGTTGAGCGACATCAGGATGCACCAGCTGAAGGTCAGCAGGACCGGGAAGTTCGTCAGGAAGCCCTTGCCGAGGCTCAGGCCGAAGAACTGGCTGTACCACAGCAAGCCCGCCAGGCAGCAGAAGATGAGGTTGTTGCCCCAGAGGGAGCCCTTGGCGTAGTCGCCGAAGGTCTTGTTCTTGCTGTTCTGGAAGAGGCAGTAGGCCGCATTGGTCAGGAACCCGCCGAAGGTCACGAGCATCGTGGCCGGAAGGGTCTCGAAGATGGGCTTAGTGCCCGGCAGGTGCAGCCCGGCGCCGAAGTTGAGGCCGATGTTGAAGCAGGCGCTCATCAGACCGCACAGCACGGCGATGACGATGCCCTTGCCGAAGTTGAAGTCCTTGACGGCTTTTTTCTTCTCCTCATCCGGCAGGGCGGCAGCCTTCATCGCACCGGCGATGCCGATGATGGCGATGCCGATGATGGTGACGACTACGCCGATCCAGATGGCGGCGGTAAGAGTGTGGGCCTGTCCGGTGAGGACGGGACCGAGGATGGCGCCGAGACCGGAGCAGAGCCCGAGGGCGATGCTCTGGCCGAGGGCCACGCCGAGGTAGCGCATCGACAGGCCGAAGGTCAGGCCGCCGACACCCCACAGGGCACCGAAGAGGATGGTAAGCCAGGTGGCCTTCGGGTCGGCGTTCATCAGGCCGAGCAGGTCACCGAAGCTGCCGCCCGTCCCGGAAAGGGACAGGAGGGCGCCCAGGAACGGGAAGATCAGCCAGGCGAACACGCCCTGGACGAGCCAGTAGCTCTCCCAGCTCCACTGCTTGATCTTGTTGATCGGGACGTAGCAGCTCGACTGGCAGAACGACCCGATCGCAATGATCAGCAGACCTAAGAAAATAGAGGATCCCATAATCTCGGATTAGCAGCGCTTGGAGGTGACGTCCTTCTCGTACTGCTCGATGCAACCGATGAACTCCTCGCCCACGGGAACGCCGTTCTTGTAGTTGAAATAATCGAACACGGCGCCGAACGGCAGGGTCTTGGCCTCCTCGAGGAGGGCGAGACGCTGGAAGCCCTTTCCGGCATCCTCGTACTCACGTAGTTTGGCGAGCGGCTCGAGCAGGGCGCTCAGCACGCACTTCTGCGTGGCGCGGGTACCGATCACATAGGCACCGATGCGGTTGATGGCGGCGTCGAAGTAGTCCAGGCCGATGTGGCTGCGGTCGAGGGCGTCGGCACGCACGATCTCCTTGAAGAGGTCGAGGGTCTGGTCGTTCATGATGGTCACGTGGTCGGAGTCCCAGCGGATCGGGCGGGAGACGTGGAGCATCAGCTCAGGCACGAACAGGAGCAGGGAAGCGACCATGTCGGACACGTTCTCGGTCATCTCATAGTGGCCGGTGTCGAGGGTGTACATCAGCTTGCGGGTGGCGCAGTAGCCGGCCACGAAATCGTGGCTGCCCACGGTGTAGCTCTCCAGGCCGATGCCGAACAGCTTGGCCTCGAGGCAGGTCTTCATGCCCGGGAGTTCCTCGGCGAGGATCTCATCGAGGGCGGCGGCGAAGATTTCGCGATAGCGTTTGCGCTCCACGGTCTGGTCCTTGGAACCGTCGTGGACCCAGATGTTCATGATACAGGGATCGCCCTGCGCCTTGCCCATCGCGTCGGCGATGCGGCGGCAGCGCTTGGTGTGCTCGATCCAGAAGTCGCGGATGCCCTTGTCCGGGTTGGCCAGGGACAGGTCGCCGCTCTTCGGGTGGCCGAAGGAAGTGGAGTTGAAGTCGAGCTTCATGTTGTTCTCCTTGGCCCACTGAATCCAGCTCTCGAAGTGCTTGACTTCCACTTGGTCGCGATCGACGTACTTGCCGCCGAAGTCGCCGTAGATCTCGTGGAGGTTGAGGCGGTGGTTGCCGGCGAGGAGGCTCTTGGCGAAGAGCACGTCGCCGCGGACCTCATCGATATTGCGGGCGCGGCCCGGGTAGTTGCCGGTGGTCTGGATACCGCCGGACAAGCCGGCTGCGCTCTCGAAACCGATCACGTCGTCGGTCTGCCAGCAGTGCAGGGAGATGGGGGTCTTCTCGAGGGTGGCGACAGCCTTGTCGGTGTCGACGCCGATGGCTGCATAGCGCTCTTTGGCGATCTCGTACGCCTGGAGGATTTTGTTCTCTTTCATTTTGTGTGAAATTGGTTTTGTTATTTAGTAGGATTATAGACTTTGAGTTCCACGGAGTTGGCCACGATCTCGCGCATCTTGGGCAGGGAGTCCACGAGTCCCTCGGACTTAATCTGGAGCAGGACGTTGCCGAGGGCGGTGCCTTCGGTCGGACCGCAGATGACGGGCATCTGGAGTTCGTCGGCGGTCATCTGCATGAGGTACTTGTTGAGCGATCCGCCGCCGATCACGTGCAGGCACTTGATCGGGTTGGGGGACATGCTCTGCAGGATGCTGATGATGGCGGTGTAGCGGTGCGCCAGGGATTTGTAGATGCAGCGGATGTACTCGGCCGGAGTGCGCGGGGCGATCTGGCCGGTGCGCTCGCAGTATTCGTCGATGGCCTTGCACATCGAGGCGGGGTGGGCGAAGGAAGGATCGTCCGGGTTGATGATGGAGCCGAAACGGGTTGTCTCGCAGAGGGCGGTCAGCGGGCCGATTTCCTTCGGGACGTCCTTGAACTCGGGACGACACTGCTCGAAGAGCCAGAGACCGCAGATGTTCTTCAGGAAACGGGTCGTGCCGTCGATGCCGCCTTCGTTGGTGAAATTCTGCTTGAAGCTCTCGTCGGTGATGATCGGGGTGGGGGACTCGATGCCCATCAGGGACCAGGTGCCGCAGCTGAGGTAGGCGTACTCGGGATTCTTGGCGGGCACGGCGGCCACGGCGGAGGCGGTGTCGTGGGCGGCGATCGCCACTACCTTGACATCTTCACCGATACCGGTGGCTTCTTGCACCTGCTTGGTCAGCGGGCCGACCACGGTGCCGGGCTGGGTCATCGGGCCGAACTGCTCGCGCTTCAGGCCGATGCTCATCAGCAGATCCTTGTCCAGGTCCCCGGTGACGGGGTTGAGCAACTGGGAGGTGGATGCGACGGTATATTCGCAGATCGCCTGGCCGGTGAGCATGTAGATGAGGGCGTCGGGGATGAAGAGGATCTTGTCGGCGTTCTCCAGGGCGGTGCAGCCGTTGTGGCGAAGGGTATCCAGCTGGAAGATGGAGTTGAACTCCATGAACTGGATGCCGGTCTTGTCATAGACCTCGCGCTTGTCGTGCATCTTCATATACCGGTCGATGGCCCCGTCGGTGTGGGCGTCGCGATAGCAATACGGCAGGCTCAGCAGCTGGCCGTCCTTGCCGAAGAAGGCGAAGTCACAGCCCCAGGTATCGATGCCCACGGACTCGATCTTGATGCCCTCTTCAACGGTCTTGCGAAGGGCGATCAGGATTTCGTTGTAGAGGTGGGGAAGGTCCCAGAAAAGATGGCCGCCGAGCGGAATCTGCGGGTTCTTGAATCGGGTGAGTTCTTGCATTTCGACTTTGTGCCCGTCGTAGGTCGCGATGATGGTGCGGCCGCTGGTGGCGCCGAGGTCGACTGCTAGGTAATTCTTGGTAGGCATATTGGTCATAATTAAAAGTGCTATCCACAAATATAATCAAAATTCCTTATATTTGCCTTATGAAACTAAAAATCTACCTCGCAGCCTTTGCTGCCCTTCCGCTTTTATTCTCCTGCGCACAAGGCGGAGCGCAGACCGCGACCAGCCTTTTCTGGCGCGCTGACAGCCTGCAGATCAAGGAGATCGTCTCCGAGCGGGCGGTGCAATATAATTTTGTCGGCCACCACGGTCCGGCGGTCGAGAACTCCCGGTGCGCCCTGCGCATCTATTTCAACGACAGCGGCGCTATCGACGTCTATTCCAAGAGCGGCGCGCAGATGGAGCTTGCGAAGTATCACTGGTACCCCACCGAGCAGCAAATGGCCGAGGAAGGTGCCGGCTGTGATGAGTATCTCGTCGGACAGACGGTCGGCCTGGGCGGCATCGCCCTCTGGGACGGCGAGAAGGAGGTCAAGCTCGTGGCCACGAAGGGCCGCACGGCCCGCGTGGGCGAGATCCGCGGGGGTTCCTTCGCCGAGATCATCGCCTACGGGGTGATGTACAAGGGAGAGCCGGTGGACGTGTCCATCCGCGTGGAGATGTCGGACCGCAGCCGCGTCGCGAAGGTGATCGCCACCGAGCTCGGAGGCCGCAAGGTCCAGTTCCTCACGGGCGTCAATTTCCACCCGGGCGAGACGGTGGAGTTCGGCAAGAATTACATTGCGGTCTGGGGCATCCACCCGGCGGACGTGAGCCAGAATCCTTGCGAACTCGGCGGCGGTATGTGGTTCAAACCCAACAAGTTCTCCGCACCGGAGAAGACCAAGGACATGGTCCGCATCATCTCCAAGCCGGCCTCCGTCATCGAAACGCAGGTGGTGGCGGCTTCCATCAAGGAATCCGAACTGAATACGGCGGAGAAATTCATCGCCTATATGAAGAAATAGACGATTCCGCTACCGGATAATGAGCACCGCTCCGTCGTCCTTCGGGAGACTGAGCGGTTTTTTTGCGGCCGTTCCGCTCTGCAGGCCCTCCTTGCCGGTGGAAAGCACGCGGGCCGTCCCGCCGAAGCGCGCCTCGAGTGCGCGGACATCCAGGCTAACGGGCTGCTCGCCGGCGTTGATGGCCGCGACGTACCAGGCCGTACCGGCGCGCCGCGCGAGGATGATGTAGCGGCCCGGATAGCCGTCCACCAGCCGGGTCTCGTCCCAGGTGGTGGGCACTTCACGCAGGAAATCGATGGCCTCCGCCGGGGCATCGGTCAGGTTGTTGGGGGTGATGGCGAAGTTCTGGATGGGGTTCTGGTATAGCACGGCGATGGCGAGCTCGGCGGCATCCGTGGTGCGACGGATCGTGCCGCTGATGCGGCCGCCGCGGCCGGGCTCTCCGTTGCGGCGGTCCAGCCGCTTGTTGAGGAAGACTCCGCCGAATTCCATGCTGCCCACGCTGTTGCGCAGGAAGGGGTGCAGGGCGGCATTCTGCGACTCGAGGTCGCAGTGGACCTGGCCGAAGACCAGGTTCTCGGAGGCCAGCACGGCCTCGCTGCCCACGTAATTGGGATACATCCGCTCCCAGCCGCGGGGCAGGGTGGCGCCGTGGAAGATGCACATCAGGCCGTGGTCGTCGGCGTCGCTGAGGATATGCTCGTAGAGGCGGATCGTCTCCTGCTTGTCCCCGCCGAAGAAGTCCACCTTGATACCCTTGATCCCGATGCTCTCCATCCAGCGCATCTCGGCTTTGCGCGCGATCGGGTCGCACATGATGTCGGTGGGACTCTGGACGATATCATTCCACCAGCCGCTGGAGGAGTACCACAGGAACACGTCCACGCCCTTGGCGCGGGCGTAGCGGACGAGTTCTTCCATCCCGGCGTGGCCGAACTCCTGGTCCCAGCCGGCGTCGATGAGGATGTAGGGCCAGTCCATCGCGGCGGACAGGTCGATGAAGGCGATCTGGTCCTCCCGGTTCATGCTGGCGTCCTGCCAGACGATCCAGCTCCAGCTACTCTTGCCGTAGCGGTAGCCGCGGGTGGTGGTGTAGCGCGGCTCCACCACGTCGAAGGGAATGGTCGTCTCGACGATGGGAGCGAGGTCCGTGCCGACCGTGAGGGTGCGCCAGGGCGTGCGGCCCGGCAGGGCGAAAGCCGGTTCGACGGTGCCGTTGCCATTGTTCTCCTCGGGCATCGGGAAGGCGACGGTGTAGCCCTCGCGGGGGTCATAGTCGGACAGGTGCGAGGCGCAGTAGCGGCTATCCACCCCCGTCTCGCTGACGAGCACCCAGCCTTCCTCACCCACCCGGAACAGGCAGGGGAAGGTGAAACCGTGGCCGTATTGGGAGCGCTCCCCGAGGGGGACGTCCAGTTTGTAGAACTCCTCGTAACTGGGTTTGCTGCGCTTCCAGCCGATCATCGCATCGCTCTGCGGGGTCAGGAAGCCGCTCGTCCCCTCCGGGAAACGGAAAGCGCTCAGCTCCCGCAGGACGCGCACGCTGCCTGTCTCGGTGTCTTTGGGAATGCAGTAGCGGAAGGCGGCGTCGTGGCCGGTCAGGTGCCATTCGATATCCAGCGGCCGCCCCTGCGGATTCTGGCAGTGCAAGACGGCGCGCACGGCCTCGTGGTCGATGCGGAAGACCTTGGTGCGGTCCAGGGTGTAGGTATCGCGCAGGGTCTCCGAATCGGAGGAGACCACCGTCAGGGCGCTATAGTCGACTTCGTTGGTCTGCAGGCCGAGCAGGGAGGGCTCGACGAGGGTCCGGCCGTCATAGACGACACTGTAGCGGAGGGCGCCGCCGTCTTCGGTGAAACGGACTTGCAGCCGTGCGTCCGGTCCGTTCAGTACGGGCAGCAGCGCGAGCAGGAGCGTGAGGAGATTCATGGCGGGGATGTTTATTATTCAAGCGAATTTACTTAAATTTGCTGATTGTTGAAAGGAAATACGGATTCATACACACAAAAAGGATGAAAAAGAAAAGGATCATGGCCCTGGCGGCCGCCTTCTTGCTGACCCTGCCGCTCGCGGCGGTGCTGGGCGAACGCAACCTGGCGTCGACCCTGCACGCGCTCCGGAACGAACTGGAGACGGACTATGACAAGATCTTCACCTCCCAGGCGCGGCTGGCCGAACAGCACAGCTTGCAACATGAGCGGATGATCTCCATCATGAAGAAGTGCAACGAGCTGGCGCTCATGCTCTATTCGCAGAAGCAGGAGTACACCTTCGACCTGACCTATGCCCTGGAATCCGTGACCAAGGAATACGAGGATTTCAATGCCAATCGCCTGCCTTACGACCAGATCACCGGCCAGCTGGACATCGAGATCGAGCGCTATTCCCGCCTGATCGAGTCCCTGCGCCGCCTGCCACCCCAGCTGCAGGATATCGCCGACCTGCCGGACAGCCTGCGCTATCGCAACGACAGCATCAAGGTGGACATCCTGGAGATCGAGCGGGAGCTCGGACTGGTTTCCGAGGAAGTCGAGGCGGATGAAGATACGTTCGTGCTGGACGAAGCGGGGCAGCTGGAGCGGGATACCTGTATTTTCTACGCGACGACCCTCTTGAAGATGTACGACGCCAACAAGAGTTACATCGTGGACGACAGCACCCACTATGTGAACGTCTACCTGCGTCTCAAGGAGTCTTATGATTATGCGCAGAAGCGCTACAAGATCCTCCAGAACCGTATCTTCGTGGAGGGCCAGACGGCTTATCCGACCATTCTGAGGGATTTTAAGCGCTATTGGCAGCAGGCCGTCGCAGGGATGCACGATCGCTATATTGTCACCAGCCACGTCCACGCCGAGGACTCCGACCACGTGGAGGAGAGCCAGTGGGGCGGTAAGGTGTTCACGGGGTTCATCATCGTTTTCATGGGCATGTTGTTGATCAGCCTGGCCCTTTCGGCGCTTGTGATTTATCTGCTTCCGAAGTTCTTCAAGAAGCTGCGCAAGCCCGGATACCTCCAGCGGCGCTTCACCCTGACCTTGCTCTTCGGATTCCTGGCGTTCGCCCTCTTGATGATCAATCCCAGCGGCGGCAGCTATGTAGCCGTGGCGTCCACCTCGCTGGTGCTGACCTATTCCTGGCTGGTGGTGGCGATCCTCCTGTCGCTGCTGCTCCGGCTGGAGCCCGTGCAGCTCGGCCGTGGTTTGCGGGGCTATCTGCCGATGGTCGTGATGGCGCTGCTGGTATTCGGATTCCGTCTGGTCTTCATGCCCAACGCGATGATGAACATCACCTTCCCGCCGATGTTGCTGATCTTCGTTATCTGGCAGTTTGTCGTCTGCCTGCGGGTCATCCCCAAGTTGCAGACCAGCGACCGGATCATCGGCTGGGTGTCCCTGGGTGTCATCATCATCTCCCTTGTGCTGGCGCTGATGGGTTATATCTTCCTGGCTTTGCTGGTGCTGCTGTGGTGGTTCTTCCAGCTCGCCTGCATCGAAAGCCTTGTGGCCATCCACTCCCAGCTGGCCCATTACCGGGATAACCGGATGAAGAAACGGGTGGAGGAGTACCGCAAGACGGTGAACTACGTGACCGGCCCCGAACGGGACAAACTGTTGCTGCCCGCCACCTGGTTCCACGATCTGGTCCGGATGATGCTGATTCCGGTCCTGACCTTGATGTCGATCCCGTTCTGCCTGCGCATGGCGCTCAACATCTTCGATTTCTCGGATCTGTTCGAGAACATGTTCCGGACCTCGTTCGTGAATCTGTCTAATGCCGACGGCGGCGAGATCCTCAATATTTCCTTCTACCGCATCGTGGTGGTGCTGGGACTCTTCTTCGTGTTCCGCTACCTCAATTATGTCGCCCGCGGACTTTATTTGATCCTGAGTTACAAGGCGTTCCTGAGCAAGACCGGCCGCCGGGTGGTCCGCAGCAACGAGATCAACCTCTCGCTGGGCAACAGCTTGGTCAGCGTGCTGGTCTGGTTCATCTATATCGTGATCGTGGTGGTGATGCTCCGGATTCCGACCGGTTCGCTTTCGCTGGTCGCCGGCGGTCTGTCTGCCGGTGTCGGTCTCGCCATGAAAGACGTGCTGAACAACTTCATCTACGGTATCCAGCTGATGTCCGGCCGCCTGCGCGTCGGCGACTGGATCGAGTGCGACGGGGTGCGCGGACGGGTCTCCTCGATCAATTACCAGAGTACGCAGATCGAGACCATCGACGGCACCACGATGTCCTTCCTCAACTCCTCGCTCTTCGCCAAGAATTTCACCAACCTGACCAAGAGCAACTCCTACGAATTCCTCAAGATCATCGTGGGCGTGGCGTACGGGACGGATGTCCAGCGGGTCCGCGAGATCCTCGAGGAGGCGATGCAGGTCCTGCGGACCAAGGATGCCTACGGCCGCGAGATCGTGGAGCCGCGCAAGGGCATCTACGTGGTCTTCGGCAATTTCGGCGACAGCGCCGTGGAGATCGCCGTGAAGCAGTTCGTGCTCGTCCCCGAGCGCATCGCCTATATCGACCGCGCCAAGGAAGTGATTTACAACGCCCTCAACGAGAACGGTATCCAGATTCCGTTCCCGCAGCGGGATATCCACGTCGTGTCCGGGGATTAGGATGGCGGAGAAGAGCAGGCAGCGCATCCTGTCGGTGGATGTGCTTCGCGGCCTGACGGTCGCCTTGATGATCCTGGTCAACAACGGGTACGGGGAGTCTTTCGTGCAGCTGGGCCATTCGTCCTGGAACGGCCTGTTACGCGACTTCTACCTTCTCCGTTGGCAGGCTTTCTTTGACGCCGAGGACCGTGCGCCCGGCTCTGGCACCGTCATCGATTGGTACGCCCTCGAGGCGCCCTGGGGCCTGCAGACGCAGACCTATCCCGCGGAAGCCATCGGAGACCCGGTCGAGGTGGCCGGCGAGGTATTTCAATCGCTTTTCAATGAATAAACATAGTATGTTATGAAACGTTTCTTCTTACTTTTGGCTCTCGTGCTGCTTTCCGCAGCCGCGCTGGCGCAGCCGAAGCTGCGCAGCCAGTGGGAGGGCGCCCGCGTGGCGTTTCTGGGCGACTCGATCACCGACGCCCGCCAGATCGGCACCACCAACGATGTGTATTGGCATATGCTGGAGGACATCCTGGGCATCAAACCTTATGTGTACGGCATCAGCGGCCACCGTATGAACCAGATCATCGGCCAGGGCGAACGGCTGGAGCGCGAGCACGGACAGGACGTGGACGCCATCATCGTGTTCATCGGCACGAATGACTTCAACGGGAGCGTCCCGATCGGGGAGTGGTACAATGTTTCCTACGGGAAAACCATCGCGGCGAACAGCCGCCAGCCCCGCGCGGAGGTCGTCCGCAAGCAGCGCGAACTGGTATTCGACGATGAGACGTTCAAGGGTCGGACCAATACCACCCTGCGCTGGCTCAAGTCGCACTATCCCGACAAGCAGATCATCTTCCTGACCCCGATTCACCGGGGCTATGCGACCTTCGGCGAGAGCAATATCCAGCCGCCGGAGAACTACGCCAATGCCTGCGGGTATTTCATCGATGATTATATCCAGGCGATCCGGGAGATCGCGACCGTCTGGGCCGTCCCGGTGATCGACCTGGCCAGCATCAGCGGCCTGTATCCGCTGGAAGACGCCCAGGCGCACTATTTCCGCAACCCGGAGACGGACCGGCTCCACCCGAATACGGAAGGCCACGTCCGGATGGCCTGGGCCATGGCCTACCAGCTGCTGGGCTACCCGGCTTCTTTCCCGAAATAACAACCAAATTATGACAGATATGAAACGATTTTTAATGATGATGCTGCTGGGCGTGGGCTGTCTTGGCTTGCAGGCCAAGGTGTACAACGTTCGCGATTTCGGCGCCGCCGGTGATGGTGTCAAGATTGATTCTCCCGCCATCAACGCCGCCATCGAGGCGGCTTCCGCCCACGGCGGCGGGGTTATTTATTTCCCCGCAGGTACCTACAGTTCCTATTCCATCCGGCTCAAGGACAATATCACCCTACGCCTGGATGCGGGTGCCGTGATCAAGGCTGCCAAACCCACTGCCGCCCAGGGCTATGACGTGGCGGAACCCAATGCCTGGGATATGTACCAGGACTTCGGCCACAGCCATTGGCAGAATTCCCTGATCTGGGGCATCGGCCTGAAGAATCTCAAGTTCGAGGGGGCCGGCCTGATCGACGGCACGGAAGGCCTCAACCGCGGCCTGGGCCGCCAGGGCCCCATCCCCGAGGGCAACAAGGCCATTGCCCTCAAGGAGTGCAAGAACGTGACCATCAAGGGGATCAGCCTGCTGAATTGCGGACATTTCGCCCTGCTGCTCACGGGCGTGGACAATCTCGTGATCGACCACGTGCTGTGCGACACCAACCGCGATGCCTTCGACATTGACTGCTGCTCCAATGTCAAGATCACCAACTGCACGGTCAACTCGCTCAATGACGACGGCATCGTCCTCAAGTGTTCTTACGGCCTGGGCCGGGCCAAGGCCACGGAGAACGTCCTGATCAAGGACTGCACCGTCTCCGGCTATGATCCGGGCACCGTGTATGCCGGCACCTACGGCACCACCATCACGGCCGCACCCGACCGGGACGGCCCTACCGGGCGCGTCAAATTCGGTACCGAGAGCAATGGCGGTTTCCGCAACATCCGCATCGAGAACATCACCTTCAAGCGCTGCCGCGGCCTGGCGCTCGAGACCGTGGACGGAGCGCTGATCGAGAATATCAAGGTCCGCCACCTGCGGATGGATGACATCTGGAACTCCCCGATCTACATCCGGATCGGCGACAGGATGCGGGGGCCCGAGGACCTGCCCGCCTCCGCGGCGCGCAACATCGAGATCTCCGATGTCGTCGTGACCAACTGTGACACCCGTTACGCCCTGCTGATCGTGGGTCTTCCGGGCAATCCGGTGGAGAATGTCACCCTGAAGGACGTCCACATCCAGTACAAGGGCGGCCTCACCAAGGAGGACGTCCGCCTGCAGCGGGGTGCCAACTCTTTCTTCTTCGGCCGCAACAGCGGTTATCCCGAGCCTTCCGCCCACGGCATCCAGCCCGTCTGGGGCCTCTCGATGCAGCACGCCCGCAACATCAAGTTCAAGAATGTGACGATGGAACTGATGCAGCCGGACGAGCGCGAGAAGATCTTCCTCGACGACGTCGAGGGATTCACCTGGGAGTAGAGGGGCCTGCCGCCCTCAGTCCTTCAGATTCTTGACGAAGGCCGAGGGCGAGATGTTGAACTGCTTCTGGAAACTCGTCGCGAAATAAGAAGGGGAGGAGAAGCCCACCATATAGGCCACCTCGTTGATCCTGTATTTCTGCGAAGACAGCATCTCTGCCGCCTGCTTGAGGCGGCAGAGCCGTATATACTCGTTGATGTTGAGGCCGGTGTTGGCCTTGACCTTGCGGTAGAGCGTGGATTTGCTGGTCCCGATCAGGCCGGTCAGGGTCTCGATGCTGAGATCCTGTTCGGCCATGTGCTTCATCACGATGCCGTGGAGCTTCTCCATGAACTCTTCATCTATCTTGCTGGCATTCACGCTGTTGAAATGCGTGAGCGGAGAGTTGGTGAACTGCTTGTAGGAGATTTCCCGGTTCTTGAAGAGGTTGGCGATGTTGGCCCGGAGCAGTTCGATCGGGAAGGGCTTCTCGATATAGCCGTCCGCACCCACCTCGAGGGTCTGCAGGCGCGTCTCCATCCCGACGGCCGCCGTGAGCAGCAGGACCGGCAGGTGGCTGAACTCCATGTTGGTCTTGATGGCGTTGCAGAGCTGGCAGCCGTCCATCACGGGCATCATTACGTCGCTGACCACCAGGTCGACACGCTCCTGGCGCACTTTCTCCATCGCATCCTGGCCGTTGACGGCGGTCACGATGTTGTAGTCATCGGAGAGCTCGCGGGCCAGGTAGGAACGCATTTCCGCGGAATCTTCGACGATCAGCAGCGTATGGCGGCTGCTGTCGTAGTCCGCGGAACTGTCCGCCTGCCCGCTGACCGCCTTCCGTTCCTCCATCACGATGGTGGGTGTCTGCTGGCGTATCGGCAGTTCGAGCACGAAGGAATTGCAGTCGCGCCGGTTCGTGTCGAGGAAGAGCTGGCCGCCGTGCAGTTCGGCGAGCGAGCGGGCGAAAGGCAGGCCCAGACCGGTGCCCTTTCCCTTATCGGCGTCGCCGACCTGGTAGAAGACCTCGAAAATCTTTTCGGCCTCGCGGAGGGGGATCACCGAGCCGTTGCTGTCGACGCGAAGCACAGCCATCGTACCGTCGCCGGACGGCCGCAGGGAGACGTCGATGCGGTCTTTGGTGTATTTCACGCCGTTGGAGAGCAGGTTCCCGAGGATCTTCTCCACGGAGTCCCGCACGCACATTACCTCGAACGGACCGTCCGGGAGGTCGACCGCAAGGGTGATGTTCTGCTCGGCGGCCATCTGCTCGAAGTGGGCGCAGGACTTGCGTACGAGCCCCGTGAGGTCTTCTTTGAGGAAGACGGGCCGGATCTCGTTTTTCTCCATCTTGCGCAGGTCGAGCAGCTGGTTGGTCAGGTTCAGCAGGCGGTCGGTGTTGGCTTGGATGGTCAGCATGTCCTTCTCCGCCTTCGGGGTATATTGCTTTTCGGCGATCAGCTTGTCCAGCGGCATCTTGATGAGGGTCAGCGGGGTGCGGATCTCGTGGGTGATGTTGGTGAAGAAGTTGATCTTGGCTTCGTAGATTTCCTTCTGTTTCTGGTTTTCGACCTTGGTGAGGTGGCGGGCCCGGTCGCGCCGGCGTTTCATATTCAGTTCGCGTAGGAAGACGGCGAGCAGGGCCAGCAAGGCCAGGGCATAGATGATCTTGGCGGTCGTGGACCACAGGGGCGGGGCGAGGATGTCGAAACGCAGGCTCTTCCGGGAAATGGGCGTATCCGATCCGACGATGCCCACTTCCAGGAGGTAGCGTCCGGGCGGGAGCCCGGAGAAGTTGACCTCATTGTCGGTCAGGGTGGCGGCGAGCGTCTCGTGTCCGTTGTGCATCAGCCGGTAGGAGTAGACCACTTGCTGCAGAATGGAAAAATCCGGAGCGGCGAAACTGATTTCCAGCAGGGAGGCGTCCCTGGATTTGATCCGGAGGTGTTCGGTCGTGAGGGCGCTCCGGCCCGGCTCGTGCAGGATTTGGATTCCGTCGGCGTTGCGCGCTTCGATGTGGGTGATGTAGAGCGGATAGTCACGCACGGCCTTTTTCATCTTGGCGGGGGAGAAAGCGATCAAGCCGTTGGTGTTGCCCATATAGATCATCCCCCCTCGGGTGGTCAGTACGGCACCGTAGGAGAACTGGCTGCCGATGACCTGCTGGCGTTCGAAGAGCAGGTCCTCGATCTGGCCGGTTTCGGCATTGATGCGCGTGATGCCGCGGGTGGAGGAGACCCACAGGATGCCCTCTTCGTCCTCGGCCACGGCACAGGTCACGTTGGACAGCAGGCCGTTCCGGCGGGTCAGGGACTGCAGTTTGGGATCAGCCGGGGCGGGGTAGGGGCCGGTATAGCAGATCCCGCCGCCTTCGGTGGTGATCCAGATGCGGTGGCGGCTGTCTTCGAAGAAGGAGGTGATGCGGTCCGCGGTCAGGCCCCCTTCCGTATCGGTTCTGAAGTGCGGGGTGTATGCGCCCTGGGCATCGCGGACATAATAGCCGTTGCCGTAGGTGCCGATCCAGAGGTTGTCCCGGCTGTCTTCGTACAGGGAGTGGATGAAGTCCCGTCCGGCCGCCTCCTCGAATTCGAAGGTGTCCAGTTCCCGGCGGTAGCGGAACAGGCCGTTCTGGGTCCCCGCCAGGATGCTGCCGTCGTCGGTGCGGATACCGCAGCCGCTGCCGGGTACGGCCAGGGGATAGAACTGCTTGATACGCTTGGCGTTGCGGTCGAAGCGGTAGACGCCGTCCCCGAAGGTGAAGATCCAGAGGTCATCCCCGTCTATGGCGAGGCCCTGCATATTCAGGTTCGGCTTGATGACGAAGTTCTCGCTCCGGGTCGGGTCGGTGGGGTTGAGGCGGTTCAGTCCGCCGTCCTCCGTGCAGAACCAGACGCTGCCATCCGGATCTGCGATGATCGAACGGACGACCGAGCCCAGCATCGAACTTCCCGAGGGGTTCGGATAGTAGATGGAGAAGGCGCCTTGCTTGTCCTGCCAGACATTCAGGCCGGCGTAATAGGTGCCGACCCAGACATTGCCGGACTTGTCCTTGTCCAGACTGGTGATGAAACTGGCCGAGAGGGAGTTCGGATCCTGTTCGTGGTGGTAGACTTCCGCCAGTTCGCCGGTATCCGTCTGTTTCACGAACAGGCCGTCGTTGGTGCCGACCCAATACTCGCCCGGACGCCGCTCGAGGATGTGGCGGATCTCGCGGCCCTCGATCCGGAGAATGGTCTCGGTGTTGAGGGTGACGGTGTCCAGGAGGAGGATCTCGCCGTCCGTCGCTGCGGCAAGCAGTTTGCCGTTGTCGGCCGGCCGGATGATGGAGAGACGCCGGGGGAACGCGACCATGTTGAAGCGGTCGCGGCGTTTGTCGTAATTGAACAGGCTGCCGTCGGTCAGGACGACCCAGACGGCGTCATAGGAATCGATCGCGATATAGGCCGGGGAACCCTCCTGGAACGCATAGTCGTGGAAGGCTCCTTCTTTCTTGTCATAGCGGAACAGACGGTTGCCGGCAAACCAGACATTGCCCTTGAGGTCCGGGACGAGGTGGAAGCAGAGCGTCTCGCCCAGCTGGCCGAAGGAGGTCGTCTCGCCCGAAGCGGGGTCGTAGCAGGAGATGCCCGCCGAGTTGGAGAACCAGAGCAGGCCGTCCTCATCCTCGCCGAGATCCATGCTGGCCAGATTCGAGGTCCGGGCGGAGCCGTCCTCTCCGAGCTCGCGGAAATCATAGCCGTCGAAGCGGCACAGGCCGTCGCGGGTGCCGATCCAGACGAAGCCATAACGGTCCTGATAGGTGCAATGGATGGTATTGGAGGGAAGTCCCTCGTAGGTGGTATAATGCTCGAAATAGTAATAAGGCGCAGCCGTCAGGGCGCCGGAAAAGAGCGTCGACAGAAACAGGATAGCGCTAAATAATTGTTTCATCAAGACATTGTTTTTCGACTCGCAAGATAGCAAATAGTTCTTTAACTATTGATTCAATCGTTTTTGTTTTTTTTTCAATGCGGGGACTCGCAAGGGGATTTGGCAAACACACGCGCATAAATGGTCGAAGAATGATGGAGAATGGTCTGCTTTTGATATTTTGTTCAATATATCCGTTTTAATTTTGTAATGCAGAAAAATACTGCAGCAGCCGGAATTCACCTGTCCGGTCTGCTTCTTACAACCGGGTGGTAGATTTTGGTTAATTGTATTGTGGGAAAACGGGGTCCGCGGGAGCGCACCCCGTTTTTATTGTGCCGATGCGTTCTTTTCCGGCTCAGGCGGATGGGAATCGGTGGAAATTTTTTATATTTGGGCAAATAACCAATTATCCTGCATCAATGAAAAAAATCTTGTTCGGAATCAGCGTCGGCCTGGTACTTCTGGCCGCCGTGATTGCTTGTAATCGTATGGCCGGGTCCCAGGCGCTTGCCCGCCCCGAGGGCCCTTGTGATGTGTATGCCCGGGGCGGCACCCCCTGCGTGGCTGCGCACAGTACGACCCGTGCCTTGTATGCCGCCTATGACGGCCCTCTGTATCAGGTGATGCGCCAGTCGGACGGCAAGACCCTGGATATCGGCGTGGTGAAAGCCTCCGCCGGCGACCCGGGCGGCTATGCCGACGCTGCGGCTCAGGATGCCTTCTGCCAGGATACCTACTGCTGGATCACGGTCCTGTATGACCAGTCCGGCAAAGGCAACCACCTCTACCAGGCTCCGCGGGGCGGTTTCAGCGGCCCGGCGATGGGCGGCTACAACAATGTCCCCGTTTCCGACTGGGCTCCCGTGTCCGTGATGGGCCACAAAGTCTATGGTATTTTCATCGCTCCGGGCATGGGCTTGCGTCTGAATGATCCGGTCGGCACCGCGGTCGACGACCAGGCCGAGGGTCAGTACTGGGTCATCAGCGGCCAGCACTACAACTCCGGCTGCTGCTTCGACTACGGCAACGCCGAAACCGACAGCCGCGACGACGGCGACGGCACGATGGAGACCACCTACTTCGGCAACTCCCGGGGCTGGTACTATGGCGAAGGAGATGGCCCGTGGCTGATGACCGACCAGGAGAACAACCTGGTGGGCTGCGTCAACCCGGATCCGAACGACAAATACTGCCGCGGCCTGAATACCGTGTCCTGGCGTTTCGTCACCGCGACCGCCGACGGCGAGCCGCATCACTGGCGCTCCATGGGCGGCAATGCCCAGGAGGGAGAACTGAAAGTTTACTATGACGGCGGCCGCATCCAGAATCCGCGCAGCAGCTACGACCCCATGCGCAAGCAGGGCGCCATCCTGTTGGGCAACGGCGGCGACAACAGCAACGGCTCCGCCGGTACGTTCTATGAGGGCGCGATGACTGCCGCCGGCACCTTCCCGACCCAGGAACTCAACCAGCAGATCCAGGCGAATGTCGTGGCCGCCTGCTATCGCGTGGCGAGCGTCGAGGTGTTCCCCGCGCTCCAGGACGCCCGTCCGTCCAACGTACAGAGCTTCGAGCCCGGGCAGACCCTACGCACCGCGGTTCGCTTTGTCAACAATACCGGAGCGCCCATCGAGGGGCTCTCGATCGCACTCAAGACCCCGCGCGGCTGGAAAGCTTCCGCGAACGGCGAGCCCGTGATGAAGGTCCCTTACACTGTCGCCCCGGACCAGATGGTGGTGGCGGAGTTCGACGTGACCGCCGGTTCTTCCCCGTTTGCGGGAGACCTGGTGGCCATGGCGGCCTGGAAGGGTGAGGGCGTCTCCTTCAGTGAAACGGGCCGGCTCAAGGTGCACAGCACCCCCGCCGTCAAGATCAACGAGTTCAGCATTTCCGACGGCTTCATCGAACTCTACAATGCTTCCGAGAGCAGTGTTGACATCTCCGGATGGACGGTCCGCCAGCACGCGACGCACATTCCCGCTTTCTCGGATATCCGCATTCCGTCCGGCACCCGGATCGCCCCGAAGGGCTTCTATCTGCTCGGGATGGCGAATTCCGGCCTCGCCGTGAATGCCGCCAAGGGCGACAAGACGATCTACCTCCGCAGCGTGGAAGGTTTCCGCGAGGGAGACGAGATCCGGGTCGGCGGTGAGACGCGCACGGTCAAGTCCGTCAGCGCCCCGCAGCCCCGTCCGGCGGATCCCGCAGCGATGATGCGCCGTCCGGCTGGTGCTCCGGGTACGCCGACGACGGTCTGGCAGCCCCTGCCGGGCGGCCACGGAATCGAGTTCCCCGCCGGTGTGACCAACATCCCGGTCACATCCACCTTCGGATTCGAGGTGGGGCAGAAGATGGCCCTCGGCTACGGTGCCGAGCGTCCTGCCGTCTCCAATACGCTGGAGAAATATGAAGTCGTGACGGTGACCGCGGTCGGCAAACCGGGCACGCAGGGCTACCTGTCGATGGATGCCAAGCCGGGTGATACCAATATCAAGGTCTCTTCCACGGCGAATATCTCGGTGGGTGACAAGATCCGTCTCGACATCGCGAGCGAAGGCCACGGCATCGAGACCGTGACCGTGACCAAGGTCGGCACGCCTTCGGCGCGCAATACCCTGGGCGGCCCGCTGCGTCCGGACGAGGATGCGGGTACGGGCCTGGACATTGCCGAACCGCTGAAGTTCTTCCATTCCTCCAATATGCCCTACAGCGTGAACGGTACGGGCATCAGTTTCGAGCCGGCCACCAAGTATCCGCACTATAGCAACGAGCCCGTACTCGCCCTGTGCTACGCCATCGAACTGGACAAGGCGCTCTCTTCCGCCCATCTGATCGATGAGGCCGTGACCGGCGGGAGCGCTGTCTCCGCCGGCGCCTATGCGGGTGCCGTCCCGGCCGACCTGCTCTTCGGCGGTCCTGCCCTCTCCGATGCGGGCGGCAGCATCCTGCTTCGCGATGCCCGCGGCCACGTGGCCGACGCCCTGAACTTCGGCCTGCTCGTGGATCCTTGGCTCTCCGAGGGCTATCAGGCTGATTCCGGTGCCAATGCGCCGGGTAACTTCGTGCCCACGCCTTCGGCTTCCCGCCGCTTTGGCGCCCTTCCGGGTGCGACGGCTTCCATCAGTGCCGGCCGCTATCCCGACGGAGCCGACCTGGATGACAACAAGAATGACTTCCGCGTCCAGCAGACCTTCAGCGTGGCTGCCGCCGCCGAGCCGGGAGCCAATAATATCAAGCTCTTCTCGGTGCAGGGCATCGCCCCCGGCTCGTCACTCGTCTTCGGACGTGGTGCGGATGCCGTGGTGGTCGAGGTCGCTGAAGTCGGTTCTCCCGGCGCAACCGTTCTGTCGGCTCCCGCCGGTCCCGGCGCCCGGAGCCTGACCGTTCTCTCCGCCCAGGGCTTCGTGCCCGGACAGGTCGTCCTCGTCGGTTCCGAGAAGGCCGAGGTCGCGGAAGTGATCATCCCGCGCGGCCGGCGTCTGCCGCCCGCCGAGATGCTGCAGAAATTGGTTCTCAAGACTCCGCTCCGCCAGTCCCACAAGGCCTCCGATCCGGTCTGCGGAACGGGTGTGACCCTGAAGGCGCCCTTGAAGGCCGCCGCAGCGCCCGGTGCACCGGTCGCTTCTGCACAACCTACCCCTGGCACTCCCAACCGGTATTAATCACGTGGAGGACCTGCGTCGTTTCAAGGTCCTGCTGCTGCCGATTTGTGCAGCCTGCCTGGCGCTCTCGCTCTGGATGCTCTTGCATTCCTGGGCGGGGGCGCCGATGGCGGGTTGCGGGGCCCTCAGCGCCTGTGACAGCGTGATGAGCAGCCCCTGGGCCTATGTACTCGGGGGCGTGCCGGTGAGCCTGCCTGCCGCCGCGCTCTATGTCCTGCTGCTGATCTGTCTCCTTTTCCTGGGCTCGGATGCCTCCTTGGACCGCTTTCTCTGGAGCGTGGCGCTGCCGCTGCTCTCCGGTTGCATCGTGGGGGCCGCCCTGTGGTTCTGCTGGCTGCAAATCGGCGTGTTGCACCGCTTCTGCCCATATTGTACGGTCCTGCACTTGCTGGGCTGCGTTGCTGCGGTGCTGATCCTGCGACGTTCTTTCCGCACCGGCCGGCACGCCGTGCCCGTCTTTGTCGCCGGCCTTTTCGCCGCTGCAATCTTCGCCTTCGTGCAGGCCAGGACCATGCCCGAGTCAATCTATGACAGCGGCAGCACGGGGGAGGCGCTGCCCGTTTTCACCGACGCGGACGTGCCCGCCCTGGGCGCGGAGGGGGCTCCGGTGGAGATTTCCCTGCTTTTCGATTTCCAGTGCGTCCATTGCCGCAGGCTCCACAAGATTCTGCCCGAGCTGCTGGACCAGACCGGCGGGCGGCTTCGCATCCGGCTCTGCCCGGTCCCGCTCAGCAGTGCCTGCAACCCGTATATCCCGGCCTCCGGGACCGACCGCTTCGCCGGTTCGTGCGCGCTCACGCGCCTCGCGCTCGCCGTCTGGTATGCCGCTCCACAGGCCTATTCAGGCTATTGGGATGCTATCCTGAACGAGGATGCTCCGGACCCGGAGCAGGCGGATGCGAGGGCGCGGGAACTGCTTGGCGAATCCTATGAGAGCGCCCTGGCAGATGCGCGCATCGATGCCTACCTGAAGCGGGTGTACGAATTGTTCGGGCGGACCTCCACCCTGGAGAAGAGCGGGGTGCCGCGATTGATCTACGGCGGACGCTGGCTCGTGCCCGAGGTGGACGAGGCGGATGCGCTCCTGGCACTCATCCGCTCGGAACTGGGCACAGAACTTTAATTGACTTAACATTGTACCACCAATTATCTACCGTTATGTATAAGCATCTTTTACCCTGCCTGGCCGCACTGGTCTTGGGTCAGGCCCTTCTCCCCGCACAGGAGAAGTACGAAATCAACGGCATCGACATGACGCGTGTCGAATACGAGCATTTCAAGAATCCCGATCGGGAATTCCGGGGCGTGCGCTTCATCAGCCTGAACCTCGACCGCTCCACGGAGCAGTCCATGCGGGATGCCGTCGAGCGTGATTTCAAAACCGACAAGTGGGGCTCCTTCGTGCTGATCGCCGGCGGCGGCAGCACCGAAGGCCTGTCCGACGCCTACCTGGAAGGCTCGCGCCGCCAGCGCAAGGACACCGGTACGGCCTACCTGAGCGAGAACTATTTCAAGCTCTACCGCGCCGCCATCGAGAAGGGGCTCGAATTGGGTTTCAAGTGCAGCACCCTGTATGATGAGTGGGAGTACCCCAGCGGCATGGTGGAAGGCCACTTCTACAGCAAGTATCCCGAAGACTGCAGCAAGAGCCTTGAGATGGAGGAGACCGACGTGGCCGGCAAGGCGCAGAAGGTCTCTCTCACGATGCCCGAAGGCGGCATCTATGTGGGTTCCGTGATCATGAACCTCGACACCTGGGAGCGGCGCGACGTGAGCAGCGGCTTCAAGGACGGCACGCTCACCTGCAAGGTGCCGGCCGGCCGCTGGAAAGTGATGCTGTTCTGGCTGGACCCGACCTTCGCCCCGCGTTCCAACAAGGGCGGATTCGTGGACTACCTCGACCGGGATGCCGTGGCCAAATACATCGACATGAGCTTCGGCGCCTATTATGAGCATCTCTCCGAATTCTTCGGCACCGTCATCGAGCGAACTTTCTACGACGAACCCACGATGATGCTCAACGGCGGCCGCATGTGGACCCCGAAATTCAACGAAGGTTTCCGCGCCCGCTACGGCTATGACCCGATGACCCTCTACCCCGCCCTCTGGTACGACATCGGACCGGATACCGCCGCCGCCCGCAACGCCCTGTTCGGCTACCGCCCGGACCTCTTCGCGGAGCATTACATCGGCCAGATCACCGAGTGGTGCCACGCGCACGGCATCAAGAGCGGCGGCCACCTCGACCAGGAAGAGACGCGCAACCCGGTGGGGCCCAACGGCGACCTGATGAAGGCCTTCAAGTACCAGGACATCCCCGCCACGGACGACATCTACTACCCCGGCCGTTCCAACGTCGGCTACAAGATCGTCTCCTCGTCGGCCTTCAACTGGGACAAGCCCGAGATGTTCACCGAGACCTTCGCCGCCTACAGCCGTCCGCAGTACGCGGCGCTCACCCCGGAGAACTACTGGCGCGTGTCGCTGGACCAGCTGACCATGGGCACCAACATCCAGATCGAGTTCGAGCAGAAAATCGACGGCATCGACCGGTTCCTGGGCCGCGGCGGCTACATGCTGCGCGGGGGCCGGCACGTCGCCGACGTGGCCGTGCTCTACCCCATCGCCTCGCTCCAGGCGGCCTACAGGTTCTCCTCCAAGGGGCAGAACGGCCACTACTACGCCTACATGGGCGGCATCGTCCCGCCGGAAACGGACTACATGGACGTGGGCGAAAGCCTCTTCCGCGGCCTGCGGGTGGACTACACCTACCTCCATCCGGAAGTCCTCGCGGAGAAATGCACCGTCGAGGGCCGCGAACTCCGCCTGAACAATGAGAACAACTGGGAGCAGTACAAGGTGCTCGTCCTGCCCGGCGGCGAGGTCCTTTCCGCCGACGCGGCGGCGAAGATCCTCGCCTTCTACCGCGCCGGCGGCTCCGTGATCGCGACCAGCAAGCTCCCGAAATACGCCGCCGAGGCCGGCCGGGACCAGGAGGTGTGCGACATGGTCTATGAGGTCTTCGGGATGTCGGACATCAAGCCCATGACCTGCAGCGTG
>JAEEGJ010005547.1_pt1 | contig 39490 bp, 33 predicted proteins | sample 8958761 | NCBI WGS metagenome assembly JAEEGJ01 (sample SAMN16246546, study PRJNA631951) | gut metagenome | biome: gut microbiome; feature: rumen; material: RS-attached | host: Bos | place: Iran: Karaj | collected 2018-10 | reverse complement strand
AATGATTGCGTGATTTTATATCATAATTACATTTATGGAGGATTCTCAAAATGGTAAAAGAGAGTGCAAACAAAGATGCAGTTAAAGCTGTTGCTGAGGTTAAGCCGGTTGAGGCTGCAAAGAAGGTAGAAGTTAAGAAGGAAGCTCCGAAGGCTGCTGCTAAGAAGGCTCCGGCAAAGAAGGCTGCTGCTAAGAAGCCGGCTGCAAAGAAGGCTGCTCCGAAGGCTGCTGCTAAGAAAGCTGCTCCGGCTAAGAAGGCTGCTCCTGCAAAGAAGGCTGCTGCTAAGAAAGCTCCTGCAAAGAAGGCTGCTGCTAAGAAGGCTCCGGCTAAGAAGCTCGGCAAGATCATCTTCGAGTTTGATGGTCAGCAGATCGACATCAAGGCTATCGAGAAGAAGGCTGCAAAGCTTGGTGGCGACGTTTATGTAGTAGCTGCTGAGAAGAAGATCTTCGATACAGAGGGCAAGGCTGTAGAGCTTTTCTAATCTGATATATACATCGATTAAACAAGAACCGGCTGTCAGAAATGGCAGCCGGTTCTTTATGTTCGAACAGATGTGAATCAGAAAACAGAAGAGGCGGACAAGTGCTTTTCGAAAATGCGTGTTAATGGTATTCTTAATCGGCGTGCTTTCTTTATATATTCTTTAGAAATGTGAGAGAAACGTTAGCGATTTCTTTACTCTCGATGGTTAGAATGTAATATGCAAGCAAGAAACAGGGAGGGTACTTATGCACACGATAGAGGCTAAGAATCTAAGTAAGACATTTAAGATCAGTGAAGCGCAGAGACGTGCGCAGGATCTTACAGACCGCAAGAAAGTAGCGGTCAGCGACGTCAGCTTTACTGCACATGCCGGAGAGATCTTCGGACTTTTAGGACCGAACGGCGCAGGTAAGACAACGACCATGCGTATGCTCGCGACACTCATCAAGCCGGACAGCGGCGACGTACTTTATGATGGTGTCAGCATCAAGGAAAAACCGATCGAGATCAAGAGCAGATTCGCATTCCTGACGACCGATCTCCAGCTCGATAAGAAGTCGACCGCGAATGACATGTTCGATTATTTCGCCGCACTTCATCACGTACCGAAGGAAGAAGTCGCTGCAAGAAAAAAGGAGTTCTTCGATACATTCGGAATCCATCCATTTGCAGACCAGAAGATCAGTAAACTTTCCCAGGGCCAGCGCCAGAAAGTTTCACTCGTTATCTCCGTTATTCATAACCCGGATTTCATCATCTTCGATGAGCCGACAAACGGCCTCGACATCATCGCATCAAGAGAAGTCCGTGAGTTCATCCTGCGCATGAAGCAGGAAGGAAAATGCATCATCCTTTCGACGCATCTTTTCGATCTCGTTGAGAAGATCTGTGACCGCGCCGCAATGATCGTCGACGGTAAGATCGTCGTCAACGACACACTGCCGAACCTCATGAACGGCAAGTCCCTCGAGGATTCGTTCTATGAGATCTACCAGCAGTACAAAGGACAGTAAGGGGGAAGGGTGAGAAACATGTTTAGAGATACATTGACCGTTTATAGAAAAGAGATCAAGTCGATCTTAAAAGATAAGACTGTTCTGTTCATGTGCGTACTTCTTCCGTTTATCTTCATGTTCGGTGAAGGTAAACTCATGTCCGCAATGAGCGTCGACACAACAGAAGAGAAGACCTTCAACGCATACGTTGTAAATGCACCGGCTGAAATCAAGGACGGACTCAAGTCGATCGGTTTTTCCGATGAGAATGTGAATGTTGATAAAGTCCTTGGAGACATCAAGAACAAGAACGCGGATATCCTTGCGGTATTCCCGGAAGACTTCAAGATCGCAGCAGACGGATCTGCTGTTTCCAACATCGAAGTGTACTACAATTCTTCACGCACGGATTCTCTCCTTGCACGTGAGAGACTGTCCGCACTGCTCGATACATTACGTCCTGTTGTGTTCACGATAAATGCAGATACAGCGAAGACATACGATCTCGGTGATGAAGATTATCAGGCCAAGAACTTTATCGCCAGCATGGTTCCGGGACTCCTGCTCCTGACCATCGTATACGGCATCATGGCCCTCGCAAGCAACATCATCGCAGGCGATAAGGAAACAGGATTCCTCAATACCGTACTCATTACTCCGGTATCCCGTACGAGTGTCGCTCTCGGTAAGGCCCTCGCTGTTATGACCGCAGCGGCGATCAGTTCTGTTTCCTCCTTCGTCGGTCTTTCATTCCTGATGAAAGATTTCCAGAAGATGATGGGTGATGCGGCAGTAAGCTACGCGATGTCCGATTACTTCTTCGTATTCGTAACCATCATCTGCGTAACCTTCGCACTCGTTTCCCTGATCCTCGTCATCTCCACACTTGCAAAGACAGCACGTGCTGCTCAGACACTCACTATGCTTCCGGCGATGATCCTCTTCATCGGTTCGATGATCACAACGAACGCAAGCTTTGAGCACGTGCTCTCCAGCTTCGGATTCAAGCACTACTTTATTCCGATGTGGAATGCGACCTATCTTACCAAGAACATCCTGCTTACCGGCTTCGAAATGAAGGAGATGCTCGTTACCTGCGGAGTCAACATCACATTCGGTCTCCTCTGCCTGTACCTCGTAAGCTACATGTTCAACCAGGAGAAGATCGTAAACGAGTAAGCGGCAGTGCTTTTCAACAATGAGTAAGCAAAAGTGCAAAAGTAGCACTGCGCAAATAAAGAGCAGAAAGGCAGCCTCACGAAGGGCTGCCTTTTTGTTTGGGCGGGGATCAGGCCGGCGGTGCGGGTGCTTTTCAAGGGGAAATGAAGAAAACGAAGTTTCACGTGTCGGTTTTCGGGCGCGCTATCACGGGAAATTAGAAAAAAAAAGATTCACGTGTTGATTTTCGAGTGAGCAATCGAGGGAAAGCGTAATTTTTGAGAAAACCCATGATGAAATGAGAGATAATCTTCACGGGAAATCGCAATAGACGAAGAAACCCTTGAAGCAACACGTAAAAAACAACAAGGGAAATCACGAAAATTCGCAAAACCCGTGATGAGACATTCTGAAATCGACACGTAAAAAAGACGTTTTAGAGATTCCCTGTGATTTCGACTCGCGTAACAACCAAGAGAACCCTCGAGCTCCATAAAAAAGGGATCAAACAGTGTTGTTTGATCCCAAATTCTTAGAATTGTTGTTTTAACTTCTGCCCGAAAAGCACTCGCGCCGCGGCCTGGGTGCCTCACTCGTGCTCAGTTCTTCAGCGCGCCCTTGATCGCAGCGAGGAACTCGTCAAAATCCTCGAACGCCGGCAGATCCGGATTGCTCGCCTTGATCGCGTCCGTCGAGCGGAAGAGGAAGCCTGCGCGGCTCGCACGGATCATCGCAAGATCGTTGAAGCTGTCGCCCGCCGCAATCGTATCAAAGCCCATCCCCTGAAGATGCTTAACAGTAGTCAGCTTCGAATTCTCGATGCGCATCTTGAATCCTGTGATCTCACCGGACTCCGCGACCTCGAGAGTATTGCAGAAGAGCGTCGGATAACCGAGCTTCTTCATCAGCGGCATCGCAAACTGCGTAAAAGTATCGCTCAGGATGATGACCTGCGCCTCCTCGCGGAGTGCATCGAGAAACTCTTTCGCGCCCGGCAGCGGATCGATCGTAGCGATAACATTCTGAATCTCCTTGAGACCCAGACCGTTCTCCTTCAGGATCCCCAGTCTCCAGTTCATCAGCTTATTGTAATCCGGCTCATCGCGTGTGGTTCTGCGCAGCTCGGGAATTCCCGACGCCTCAGAAAATGCGATCCAAATCTCAGGGACCAGCACGCCTTCCATATCCAGACAAACTACATCCATCTTCATTCTCCTCGTTTTCAGCCGCCGCGCCCGACCGCCCGAAACGGCTCCGTATATACGCGCGCGACATGGATTACAAAAAGAAGCCTATATGAAAACGGGAAGAATTGCAAGTCCCGTCCATCTTTTCCATCCGCCTCCGCCCGAAAAGCACTCGCCCGCCGCGCCCGCCGCGCCCCGATCCCCCGCCCGCCGCGAGCTCCCGCAACACTTACAAATCCCCGCCGCACCCGAAAAGGGGACCCGCAGAATGCTTCTGCAGATCCCCCGCTTGAAAGTGTAAGAGCATGGTTGCGGTGATTTAGTGAAATTCGCCGCAAAAAAGTGGTGGTAGTTAGTTCGGGTTCGTCAACATCTCCTTTCCGATCTGGCGTGGTGCGCCGCGCATTTTCTGAGTATCCTGATTATCTTTCCTGCACCACAAGGGTTGCGCGGTTCTGAATATTCTTGCAGACATCTTCAACTGATCTCTGCCCGGCGAAGAATCCTGCCGCCTCTTCCAGAATGATGTTCATGACATCGTTGTCCCAGGAGATTGAAGAATCAACACTTGAGATAAGTGCTTCCAGTTTATCTGCATGCTCCTGCGTGAGTTCCAGGACATTATCCAGCTCATCTGCCGACATTTTACTTGCGTTCTTCTTCAGATCCTCGATGTATTCCTTGCTGACTTCCATCTCTTCCTGACAGTTCTTTTTGAATGTATTTCGGTTGAGCGGGAGCGTATCTGAATTGAAGCTTAATTCGTACTGTGTGTCTTCGTTTAAGAAGGAACGGATGAACTGCCATGCGAGATTCTGATCAGCGCAGGAACTGGTGACCGCCATAGACAGATGACCTCTGGCGCTCATGCCCATTCCCGAGAGAGAAGGAACACCGGAGAAGACGGGCTTTCGTCCGTTTTTCTCTCTGCTCATGGAAGCAAACATCTCAAGATCGGAGATCGTGGTATAAGCGCTCGCGACCATGTTCTGGATGAAAGCAACGTCATCGTTAATTCCGGAGAATCTTGCCGGCAAAACCATATCGTCGGCTTGCATGTTACTGCTCTTTCCGTACTTCTTTATAGTTTCAAGAAGTGTGCGGAACTCTTCCGACTCGAAGTCGACTTTCTTGTTCGTGGTATCGATAAAGTGGGATGAGAGGCTCTCCATCCACTGTTTCAGAAGATCTTCCGGCCCGTTGGATGCAAGCGGTTGTATTTTCTCAGGAAGAGAGGAAGCCATCTGATCGAACTCGGCGAATGTCCATTTTTCCTTAGCTCCGCTATGCTGCGTATCGATTACCATACCTTCCAGAGAATAGGTGAGAGGGATCGTATAGAGTTTTCCGTCCACTTCAAAAGCACGCAGGATATTGTCGAAATATTCTTCACGCTTGACCGTGCTGTCCGCGTCGATCAGCGGGTTGAGATCGACCAGCATCGTATCGGTATTAAACTGCGAAAGATCGGAGTATCCGACCAGAATGTCCGGACCGTTTCCCGACAGCATATCCATCGTCAGTTGATTTGTGCTTTCCAGAAGAGTCTTTTCGAGCGTTTCCTGATCCATCACGTTGACTGCGTCGGCAGTATAGTCTGTGATCTCGATTCGTGTCGAGTTCTGAGGATCCAGATTGTAATCGAGGACCTTCTGCAGGAATGTTCCGGAGATTTCTCCGCTGACACCGAGTTTCAGGACCGTCTTGCCTGCATGCGGATTCTTGTCCGCCTTCGAAAGATGTACGACAGAGACTAATAATGCACCCTTTGATTTCAGATCCATTGAGCTGCGTCCGCCGTCATCGACTTCGTTATACTTAAAGAAAACCATATCATTTTCTGATGTGATCCGCGCGCCGTCGAGCTGCAGTGTTGAGGAGTTAACGTCGGTGTCTTTCCAGTCCAGCACCTTCGTAGTTTCCTGCGTCGCTATGTCAAACTTTTCGATGCCATTTGTGTTCAGCAGGAAACAGTCCTGATCGCCCTGTCTGACCCAGAATACCGCATCGCTGGTCTTGATCGGTTTTCCGATAAGCTTGCCGGTTTCCGTATCGACCTCCTGAACATTGACATCGACGCCGTCCGCCGTATACGTCGGCATTAGCGCGAACCACTTTCCGCCGGAATGAAGCACCGTTCCGTTCAGGTTCGGATCCGCTTCTTCGGAGAGTACCTTGCCGTTTCCGTCGAGCAGCCAGAATTTGCCGATGCTCGCCAGGAGCATGTTTCCGTTTTCAAGTACGTAGATCCGGACATCCTGGAGCGAATCCTTGACCTGAAGATCGATATCTCTGAGTTTGTCACCGGAAGAAGAAAGAACCGACACCTTCGGAGTTGCCATACAGCTCTTCGGGTCGAGCTTGCTGGTAACGATCAGGATCTCTCCGTCTTTCCCGGCAAAAGCACCGATAAAGGAGCTTCCGTCTTCCAGTTCGATCTTTTTGATTGCTTCACCATTCAGATCGAAAAGCTGCAGTGATCTTTCTTCGTACTGCGCTTCGATCTGCAGGTATTTGTCGAGTTGTTTGTCATCGCTGAGATTAAGATTATCCAGCTCGTCCTGGACATTCGCCGGCTTCTTGTATGAAACGAAAACATTTGCCAGGATCCTGTCGCCGACGATGAAGTGTTCGGAAATATCGCTGTACTGGATCTCCTTGTCCTTCGCGATATCCGCTTTCAGATCCGAAGCAACTACATTGTAGTAAGGATCTGTCTCGGCAACGATCCGGCCGCTTCCCGATCCCGTCTTTGCTGCCTGACCCGATGTGGACTGCGTGCCGGAGCCGGTGCCCGTTCCGGATCCGGCGACGCCTTCCGTTCCTTCGTTTCCTTTCTTTTTCGATCCGCAAGCAGTAAGGGAAAATACCATCTGTGTTGCAAGTGCCATGGCGAGTAAATTACGTGTTGATCTCTTCATTTGTGTCCTCCGATCATGTTCAGTAGTTCCCAATGCCTCAACATGATTGTTAAGATCATTTTATAAATCGCAAATGACTCTGACGTGACGCAGCGGTGACAGAACCGTCATCTGCTCATCAGTATTCGAAGGCTCAAAAAAGAAGAGGTCCCGGCATCCCGAGACCTCCTTATATAATATTCTATTTGAAAAGCACTTGTGCCCCTTACAGGCAGTTCTTCTTGAAAAGCATTGGCCTTAATCAGAAGATCTTAGATATCAATCCCGAAACCGCGCTCTCGATACACTTCGAAAGATCGACGTCATCGATCAGCCATTTTCCGTCCTGTTTGACCATGTTGATCTCAAAGGTTCCGGAGAAATCTTTGCTGTATTCGAAGGTGATCTCGACGTCGGCTTTCTTGCGGCTCTGCTTAACGGCGCCGAGTCCCCAGTCAATGTCCTTGATCCGCTTGAGAAGACGCGCGGCGAGGTATTCCTTCGCGTAGCCCTTGATATAATCTGCGAGCCCGCCGCCGCCATCATCGTCAGAATCCTTATCGGCATCGCCTTTCTTGTCCTTGCTGTCGGCGTCCTTCGCGTCTGTATCGTCCGCATCACCGGTATCGCTGCCATAAAGATCGATGCCCTTTTCTTCGGCAAACTTTTCGATCTTCTCGATCTTGACACAGAAATCCTCCGTGGAGTGTGCTTTCAGACCGGCGATGCCATCCGCTTTAACATCAGTAAGGATGCCTTTCAGCGCCCACTGCGGTGAATTGATGATGTATATGAAGATGCCGATTGCGACCGCGATTAAGATGACCAGCACGATAGAGATCGCGATGATGATCTTGTTTCTTAATCGCATTTTCTTCTTCTGTTTAGTCATGCTTACGACCTATTCTTTGCCAATACAGGCAGTGCGTTTACGACCTATTCTTTGCCAATCCAGGCAGTGCGTTTACGACCTATTCTTTGCCAATACAGGCAGTGCTTTTACGACTTATCCTTTGCCAGAGAGGACAGTGCTTTTAGAGAGATAAAGAACGATGCTGCGGCGATCACGATCATGATGAACCAGACGAGCATAATGTGGCCGCTCTCGAACTTGTACGCCGCTTCCTCGACGAATTCCCTTGACCTGCCCAGGCTTCTGTACATGCCTTCATAGAGTTCGTTCAGGTTGGCGGAGGAGCCGAATCCTTCCATACTCCAGCGGCATACAACGAACCACGAGATGAATTCGGTGACGCCCTTGACCTTGAAGATCAGGCCCGAGAACAGGATCTGCGGAAGCAGAAGGAGCGGGGCCATCGTCAGGGCACGGTCCGGGTTCGTAAACAGTGCGGAGACCAGAAGTCCGATCGCGCTGGCGGAGAATGCGGTCAGGAATGCCGTGAAGAACATCTCTATCGCGGATGGGAGCATCAGGCCCTGCGTGGTGCCGACCAGGATGCAGAACACGCCGTTCAGAAGGAAGCTCTGGATCGCGCATATGACGGCAAGTGCGTATATCTTTGATAGTAAGTACGAGGTCAGCGACATGCCGGCCATGAATTCACGTTTTACGATGTTGCGCTCTTTACAGATCTCCTGGATCGAGTTGTACATGCCGATCCAGAATGCGGCGCACGAAAGTGCGAACAGCAGACTCTTCGTATCCGACGCGCCCGCGGCCGTGAACGGATCCGAGCCCTTGACCAGCGAGATCAGTATCGCCAGAAGCGGCGCCTGTGCGAACATAATGATCGCCCTCTGCCTGTCGTTCATAAGAAGTTTCATATACCTCGAGAAAAGCACCGGTATCTGGGAGCTCTTCTGTCTTCTCGGAATCGTTGCGCTGCCTGCCACGGTTCTCGAACGCATCTGCGGCTTCTGCGCGGAATATCTCAGCCAGCAGCTTTCCGGATCGTTGGAGAGGACGTTGTAGACGTCGACGATATCGCTGATGCCAAAGAACCGGAGAGATTCTTCATAGCTTCCGAAGAAGCACAGGCGTCCGCCCTTACCCATGAAGATAATGCGGTCGCTCATCTGCAGCTGAAGTACGCTGTGGGTAACGAGGATAACGGTCTTGCCGCCGTCCGCCATCTTGCGGAGGGATTCCATCAGGAGCTTCTCGGTTCCCGGATCAAGACCGGAGGCCGGCTCATCGAGGAAGAGAAGGCTCGGGTCGGAAAGGAGTTCGACCGCGATGCTGGCACGCTTTTTCTGGCCGCCGCTGAGCTTCTTGATCAGACGCTGCTGGTGCTCTTGCAGGTCGACCATCTGGATCGCACGCTTGACCGCAGCGTCACGCTCGGCATCGGTCAGTTCTTTTGGAAGACGCATCTTCGCGGTGTAGGAAAGCATGTCATATACGGACAGGTTGTCGTAGACGATATCCGCCTGCGGAACGTATCCGATGATCTCCTTTAAGGAGTCGAAGTTCTCATACAGGTTGGTGCCGTTGATGCTGACGGTACCCTGTACCGGCTGAAGGTAACCGGACATACAGTTCATGATCGTGGACTTACCGGCACCGGAGCATCCGACGATCGCGATCAGCTCGCCCGGACGGATGTTGATATCCACCGCATGCGGCATGATAAACTGGTTCTTTCCGGATCCTCTTGCGATGAGGATGTTGTCCGCGTCGACGGAAATACCGGAATTGAAGGTAACGAAGAACAGCAGGTTCGAAGTGAAGATGAGTTTGTTATTCGCGATAACGATTACATCTTTCTCGTTCAGCTGGACGGCGCCCTTAACACGCTGATTATTTACGACCACGCCGTTTCTTGAGTTGTTGTCGTAGAGGAAGAAGCCCTGATTCGTGCGGACGATCCTCGCGTGAAGTCTCGATACACTGATGTGCGGGAAGACGACCTGACAGTTCGGATCACGGCCGATACGGATCTCATTGATGCCGTTGAGCTGCATCATGTTCCATCGCTTATCCTGGGAATTGGAAGAGAAGATAAACAGTACGCCATCCGCGATCGTCTGCACGCCGTCATCGATTCGGACAAAGTCACCTTCACTGATCATCCTCGAAGTGAGGTATGAATTGTTGTAGATCAGACCGTTTTTACTCGGCTGCCCGCCAAAGACGGCACGGTCCTCGATGTACCATCTTCCGTTTATGAAAATAAAACGTCCGTGCAGTGAAGATACGATCGGTGAATAGAAAACGATATCGTTCCCCGGTGCACGTCCGAATGTGATGATCCCTTTCTGGAAATTGCTGAGCAGGTATGTGACCGGCTGACGGATTCCGTCGAAAATTGTCACGCTCATCGTGTTGTAGTTGCTGAAATCCGGTGCGGACTGCATCGGCATTCCCGGTTGCTGCGGCATCTGCGGTTGCATGCCCGGCTGCATCTGCGGCTGCATTCCCGGCTGCATCGGCATGCCCGGCTGCGGCTGATTGCCCCACTGATTAAAGTACTGTGTCTCCGGCATTTATCCTATCCCCCCTAAGTCCCTGTTCTCGAAAAAATAACGCGCGCCCCTCGCGCGTAAGATACAGGACTTATGAAGCCATTATACTACAATATCCTCCGCTTCGAAATAAATGAGCATATTTGCAGCGTGCGGTGCAAATACGGCGTTGCGGAGGTATCGGGTATCCATTTATTCCGAATCCCCTCAAAGATAGAATATATTCAAGCTTGAGGCGGGCTTCCAAGGAAAAGGGAAGCACCTTAAAGCTACATAATCAATCATTTATTTGACGGTAGGAGGTAGGGATTATGTTCACAACAGAAGTATTGATTCTCATTGGCGTGATTGCCGCAGGAGTCATCGGACTCACGATCATCCTGTTTGCGATGATCAAGACAGCAAAGGGTAACGAGGCACTGGTCGTATCCGGTGTCGGCGCCACCGACAAGAACGGAAATCCGAAGATCAAGAGAGCAGGCGGCCGCGTCGTCATCCCCTTCATTCAGAAGGCGAAGTACTTTGACCTTTGCGTACGCACAGCAAAAGTATCCGGCGATGTTACGAAGACACAGACGGGTGTTCCGATCAAGATCGACTGGGCAGTAGCTTACAATCCGGATGTTTCTTCGAATGAGAGCCTGCAGAGAGCGGTCTGCAACTTCCTTGACAAGAATGACAAGGAACTCGAGAGAGTTATCCTGGATGTTGTGTCCGGCGGTGTCCGTGCAGTAATTGCAAAGATGACCCCGGAAGAGGTCATGAACGGTAAAGACAAGCTGGACGATCAGGTCAAGGAGTCGATCTCCGCACAGATGAAGGATCTTGGCTTTAACACCATCCTTTCGATCCATGAGGTCGAGGACGCAGAAGGCAGCACCTATTACAAGGACTTAGCTGCCAGTGACAGAGAGACCCGTCGTCGTGATGCGGCCAACATCTCTGCAGAAGCCGAGCAGTCCATGCGTGAGAAGAGAGCGGATACAGACCGTATGGCTCAGGAAAAAGAACTGGACGCGCAGGTCGCTGTTGCAGAGCGTAAGCGTGATACAGACGTTAAGAAAGCGCAGTTCATGGCAGAGACCGCCCGTGAGCAGGTCAAGTCTGAAATGGCTGCCGATCTTGAGCAGGAAGCCATCAATCAGCAGCTCGCTGAGAAGCAGGGTACCGTTCAGGTAACGATCGCCGAGCAGGCGAACCGTGCCGCTCTGAAACAGCAGGAAGTCGAGATCACCAGAGCTGAGACCCAGAAGAAGACCACGGTCATCAATGCTCAGGCCGAGGCTGAGAGAAAGAAGGCAGAAGCAACCGGTGAAGCAGAGGCGAAGAAAGTATCCGCAGCAGGTAACGCGGAAGCCCAGAAGCTGACCGCGGCCGGTGAGGCGGAAGCCGCTGCAGTCAGAAAGACGAAGGAAGCTGCCGCTGAGGCAGAGGCCAGAAAGCTCGAAGCAGACGGTGCTGCTGAAGCCAGAAAGAAAGAGGCTGATGGTGCCGCAACCGCACGTAAGACTGAGGCTGCCGCAGAGGCAGAAGCCGTCAAGGTACAGGCGGATGCAGAAGCCACCGCGACCATCGCAAAAGGTGAAGCTGAAGCCCAGGCAATCGCTGCCAAGGGTAAGGCGGAAGCTGAAGCGATCGAAGCAAAAGGTAAGGCAGAAGCTGAGGCTGCACGTGCCCTGTCTGATGCCCAGGCTGCAAACGACAAGGTAAACTTCGAACTCAAGAGAATTGAGATCGAGCAGAACACCAGAGTACAGGTGGCCACCAATATCGCGACCGTTATGGCTGAGGTCGGTAAGAACGCTAAGTTCTATGACTTTGGCGGCGGTGCGAAGCAGGAAGGCGGCGGAGATCTGCTGACCGGTATCCTCGGAAGGATCCCGCAGGTATTCGCCAAGGCAGACATGCAGAACGAGGCCCTGAATGGTGAGGACCTCACCACCACAGTGCAGAAGCTCGTCGCTGCAGTTGCCGATCCGATCAAGGGCAGAAAGACCGAGTCGGTCGACAGCAAGGTCGCGAACATCGCAGGCGGAAAAGAAGCCGCAACCACAAAGACCGTTGCGGAATTACTCGATTCGCTTGACGAAGAGTAACAGCACATCTTGTGGAAATGCTGAAGGGTCCGGCGGAAACGCCGGGCCTGGAATGAAAGCAAAGTAGCAAAGGCATTGGGGCGTGGCGCTCATAAGTAGTAGAGTGCCCGAAGGGCAAAAAGCCGCGCGTCCCCGGAACTCCTCGAAAAAGAGGTGAAGGGGGCGCGCGGTTCCTTCTTTTTACGAAGCCGGGAACAAGTGCTTTTCGCAAGGTGGACGAATGGGTAAGGCCGGGACAAGTGCTTTTCAGGCGGAAGGAAAGTGCTTTTCAAGGGGAAATGAAGAAAACGAAGTTTCACGTGTCGGTTTTCGGGTAAGCAATCAAGGGAAAATAGGAAAAATGAAAAAACACGTGTCAGTTTTCGCGTAAGAAATCAAGGGAAATCGCAATTAGTGTGAAAAACCTTGATGAAATGAGGGAAAATCTTCACGGGGAAATGCATTTCTGGAGAAAACCCTCGAAGAAAATGAGGAAAATCATCACGGGAAAATGGAATAAATGGAAAAACCCTTGAAAAAGCATGAAAAAAACATCAGGGGAAATCGAGAAAAATACAAAAACCCGGGAACAAGTGCTTTTCGCAAAGTGGACGAATGGGTAAGGCCGGAACAAGTGCTTTTCGCAAAGTGGACGAATGGGTAAGGCCGGGACAAGTGCTTTTCGGGCGGAAGGAAAGTGCTTTTCGAGAAGGATGGGATGGTACGGAATCGAGGAAAACGGGGAAGTAGATGATTCTGGCTTTTCTCGTAAAGCGCGCCGCATCGGATCGGGCCCGGTTTGGGAAAAGACACTGCGAAGCAAAGGTGCCGGAGGGGCGAATTCCGAACAAATGTGACAGGCCTGTGGTGTCGGGCTTTCGATGCTTGAAAAGCACTTGTCCTTACGTTACTATTCTATTATCAGATGGCAATTAATACGGATGGAGGATTGCACTTCGTGGCATCGAAAAACAAACTTTCCACCAAGATCATTTTGATGGTAGAGGGGATCATCCTGATCTCCAGTATCCTTTTCTGTACTGTCTCCGTGGTTAGATCGAGAAATGCGATCCGAAGATCCATCCAGCAGCGTATGCTGGATATCGCGAACTGTGCGTCCGGCTCGGTCAAGGGCGACGTTCTTAAGACCATCAACGAGACCAATATCGGAAGTCCCGAATATAAAGATATCTACGATAAGCTCACCGTTTTCCGCGACAATGTTGAACTCGAATATGTTTACAGCCTGAGAGAAGCGGACGACGGATCTTTCTACTTCATCATGGACACGGACCCGGTCAGCGCCGCAGCATACGGCGATGAGGCGGAGTACACGGAGGCGCTCGCGAAGGCGGGAAAAGGTAAGGCGGCCGTCGACGAGAAGCCGTACACTGACCAGTGGGGCGAGTTCTACAGTGCTTACAGCCCGGTCCTTGATTCGGACGGAAATGTTGCCGGAATCATCGTAACCGACTTTTCCGCCGACTGGTTTGACGGACAGCTCGAGAACCAGACGAAGTCGACCATTCTCGGATATATCGTGATCCTCGCCTTTACACAGCTTGTCGCCGCGCTTCTGTCACTTCTCATCATCAGACCTTTCGTGCATCAGCAGGGAAAACTCCTCGAACAGAAAGTCCGTGCGGAGAGTGCCAACCAGGCCAAGAGTGACTTCCTGGCAAATATGTCGCATGAGATCCGGACACCGATCAATGCCGTCCTCGGCATGAACGAGATGATCATCCGCGAGAAGCAGCGTGCACTTGAGCTTCCGAAGGACGATACGCAGGGCACGAGGGATGCGCTATCGAATATCGGCGTGTATGCGCTCGACGTCAAGAGTGCCGGAAATAACCTTCTCGCGATCGTCAACGATGTTCTGGATTTCTCGAAGATCGAGGCCGGACGGATCGACATCCAGGAGGCTCCGTATCAGCTGAGCTCCGTACTGAATGACCTTAACAACATGATCCTTTTCAAGGCGCAGGACCGCGCGCTGGGCTTCTCCATCGAAGTCGATCCGGAGATCCCTGACGGCCTGAACGGCGATGAGGTGCGTATCCGTCAGATCCTCACAAACCTTTTGAACAATGCCGTGAAGTATACCGAAAGAGGCTTTATCAAGCTTACGCTCAATGGCGAAAGACATGACGGAAAGATCGATCTTATTGCTTCTGTGCAGGACACGGGTATCGGCATCAAGAAAGAAGATCTCGACAAGCTTTTCAACCGCTTTGAGCGCCTCGAGATGGAGCATAACAGCACGGTCGAGGGAACGGGCCTCGGCCTCGTTATTACCAAGCGCCTCCTCGACATGATGAACGGCACCATCGAGGTCGAGAGTGAGTACGGCAAGGGCTCCACGTTCACCGTGAAGATTCCGCAGGAGGTCATCAACGGCATCCCGGTCGGTGATTTTCAGGCGAGATTTGAAGCGAATATGCTCGAAGCAGGTCCGTACCGCGAGTCGTTCCGTGCGCCGGGAGCGCGTATCCTGATCGTTGACGACACGAAGATCAACCTGACTGTAGTGGTCAATCTCCTGAAGAATACGAAGATGAAGATCGACACGACGACATCCGGCATGGAGGCCGTCGAGATGGCAGATAAGACGAAGTACGACCTGATCCTGATGGACCAGCGCATGCCGGAGATGGACGGCACCGAGGCCCTGCACAGCATCCGCGCAACGGACGGCGGTGCCAGCCGCGATGTGCCGGTGATCTGCCTGACTGCGGACGCCGTTATCGGCGCGCGAGAGCGCTACATGGCCGAAGGTTTCTCGGACTACATCAGCAAGCCGATCGACAGTACGGCGCTCGAGAAGCTTCTGATCCGCCACCTGCCGGAGGATAAGGTCCGCAAGGTCCGCGAGGCAGTGATCGCGGAGGAGCCTTCTTCGGCTGCGGAAAAAGCACTTGAGCCCGACAATGTGGATCCTTCTGCCATCCTTCACGACGCGGGGATCGAGACGAAGACGGGACTTTCCTACTGCCAGAATGACGAGGCATTCTACCGCACGATCCTGGCCGAGTATGCACATGAGAAAGAAGAGAAGGCCGCGCGCCTCAACAGAAACTTCGAGGAAGAAAACTGGCACGATTACGCGATCGACGCGCACTCCCTGAAGAGTACGAGTAAGACGATCGGCGCCATGGAGCTCTCCACGAAGGCCGCACGTATGGAAAAGGCGGCGAACGAGGGGAATGCCGAGGTGATCCGCGCGGGTCACGATAAGATGATGGAAGAATATGACTTCGTCGCAAAGGCGATCGTTTCCGTACTTCCGAAGGACGCGGATGCAGAGGACGGCGGCGATGTTCTCGAGTTCTCGCCGGTGGAGGATGACGTCATGGAATTCCTGCCGGACAGCGAAGACAGGACGGATACGTAAAAAGAAAAGGATAATTCGGAGTTTTCACAGTATATATACGCGCGGGGACAGGTGTATAATACAAGATAACAGGCTTCTGTGATTTACAGCTTCGGCTGTATGGGGGGTTCTTTCGCAGAAGTTTACGAGGAGAAAAAAGCCGGAGGATGTTGAAGCTACTTTATCCGGCCGAACATGGGGAAATGTGTGACAAAAACATCAAGGTCTGCCTGGTGGGCTCATCGGGCGGGCATCTGAATCATCTTTACATGCTGAAGCCGTTCTGGGAAGGCAAGGACCGCTTCTGGGCAACCTTTGACAAGGAGGACTCCAGAAGTCTTCTGCAGGGTGAGAAGATCTATCCTGTATATTTCCCGTCGAACCGCAGTCTAAAAGCACTTATCATCAATACTTTCCGTGCTGTTAAGATTCTGAGAAAAGAGAAGCCTGATGTGATCATTTCCGCAGGTGCGGCACCGGCTGTTCCCTTTTTCTATATCGGCAAACTGATGCACAAGAAGCTCATCTACATCGAGCCTTTTGACCGCGTCCATACCCGATCCCTGACCGGCCGGCTCTGCTACCGGAAGGCGGATGTTTTTATCGTTCAGTGGGAGCAGATGAAGGAATTCTATCCCAAAGCAGTCTGTCTGGGGAGTATTTTCTGAGTATGATCTTCGTTACTGTCGGAACACATGAACAGCCGTTTAACCGCCTCGTCGAGTACATGGACAGGTGGGCGGGATCCCATGATGAAGAGGTCTTCATCCAGACGGGGTATACGAAGTATGCTCCGAAGAACTGCCGCTACGCAAGCTTCATAAGCCGCGACGAAATGGTCAGGTACATCCGCAGCGCCCGCATCGTAGTCACACACGGCGGTCCGTGCTGCTATACGGATGTCCTGAAAGAAGGCAAGATCCCGGTCGTGGTTCCACGCTCGAAGGCCTTCGGCGAGCAGATCGACGATCATCAGATCGAGATCGGCCGCGAATACAGACGCCACTATGGCAACATTGTTCTGGTCGAAGATATTGATCGGCTCGGCGATGCGATCGGGCATTATGACGAACTGATAAAGGACCGGGACGTTTCTGCCGGCATTTCCCATAACGAAGCATTCTGCGCAGATTTCAGCAGGACCGTAGATCAGCTTTTTGAAACTGAGGAGACGACATGGCGGGCAAAACGTATCTATCCATAGTCGTACCCGTTTACAACGCGGAGAAATATCTTCCCGAGTGCATGGACTCGCTTCTTTCCACTTCCGGAATTGAAAAGACGGAGATCCTTCTGATCGACGACGGCTCGACCGACGGCTCCGGGAAGATCGCGGACAGCTGCGCGAAAAGCACCGGTACCTATCGCGAGGATGCGGATGCTACAGCCGCTGAACGCCCGGTAATACGCGTGATCCACAAGGAAAACGAAGGCCCTTCTGCGACGAGAAATCTCGGCATGAAAGAAGCCCGCGGTGAGTACATCTTCTTTTGCGATGCAGATGACATGGTCGAACCGGTGCTTTTCGAAAAGATCATTTCCATGAGTGAAACATCTGAGGATGACATGTTCCTGTGGGACAGTGAAATCGTCTACGACCTCAAGGATCTTATGGCGCATAAGGATCCTGAATACTTCGCGCACTACGGGCTTCCGAAAGTCGAGAAGACGTATTCCGGAAAAGAGATCATGGAGATCCTGATCCGGGAGGGAAAGGGCTTCATCGCGACGGTGTGGCTGTCCGCGTATAGAAGAGATTTCCTTCTTTCGAATGAACTCTTTTTCGAAACAGGGCTGATCTACGAAGACGAACTGTGGGTGCCGAAAGTGCTTTTGAAGGCGAAAAGCGTGCACTATATTCCGGAGAAGATCTACCGTTACCGGGTCCGCCCGGGATCCATCACGAACCCCGATAAAAAGGATCTTCGGAAGAACGTGGAGGCGCTCTACTACGTGTACACGTCTCTCTATAAATACTACGATGAGGTGCTCGCCGGGGACCCGCTGCAGGGACCGGTCGAGGGCAACCTCACGAAGCGCTATCTGCACATGATCTACAAGCTCCGTTTCTGGAAGTACGGGTACGGGAAAAAGATCGATAAGAAGAAACTTTGGAAGACGTCGCGGCGCTTGCGGGACAAAGTCCTTGTCCTGGGGCTTTATGTGATCGCGCACTAGGAGGCATACGGGATGGACGCGAAGAGAAAGTATGCCATAAAGAGCAAGTGCCCGAAGGGCCTGTGGAAGGCAATGGTGCGTCTTTACCGCCGGCGTCAGTGGGTGCACTGCCGTCTCGCCATGCATTTTTCCTCCTCGAAAATGAAGATGTACTGCCCGTGCTGCGGAACCGTCCTCAAGTCGTTTATCGAAGGTGACTACGCGGGGCGGCCGGAGTTTTATGACCTCTCGCTTTTTGAAAACGTGCGGCAGGATCTGACCTGTCCTGCGTGCGGTTCGCTGCCGCGCCACCGTATTCTGGCGATGTGGGGAGAGCGTCACATGGGGCTCCTGATCGGAAAAGACATTCTCTACTTCGCGCCGGAGCGCGGCATGACGAAGTGGATGGACGATCACGGAATTTCATATACGACGGCCGATCTTATGGATGAGGATGCGGACCTTTCGATCGATATCCAGAAGACCGGACTTCCCGAAAATTCCTTCGATGTGATCATCTGCAATCACGTACTCGAGCATGTGGGCGACTATCGCACGGCGCTTCAGGAAATGAAGCGGATCCTCCGTCCGGGCGGGGTGTTTATACTGTCGTTTCCGATGAGTGAAGAAGTTGAGTATGTTGACGAAGATGCATCGGTGAAGACGGACGAAGGGCGGCTGAAGAGGTTCGGCCAGAGCGATCATGTAAGGCTGTTCGGAAAGCACTCGCAAATGCTGATCACTGAGGCGGGTTTTGAAGTGGAAGTAATCGACGGAGGCGCTTATCCCGAGCCGGCGCTTCCGGTGACCGGACCGGGCAGATATGATGTGAATAAACTGTTTGTGTGCAGGGTTGCTGCGGATGGTTCCGGCGCGGGTGTGGGTGAAATGTCTGCGCCTGCGGATGGTGCGACTGTGATGGGCGAACTGTCCCGGCCCGAATCAGATGTTTTTCTTGTCACGAATGGTGCGCCTGTGCTCTCGATCGTGGTGCCGGTATATAACGTGGAGAAGTATCTTCGCAGGTGCGTGGATTCGCTTCTTTCGGTGCCGGGAATTGAGACGACGGAGATCCTTCTGATCGACGATGGTTCGACGGATGACTCCGGGAAAATTGCGGACGAGTATGCTTCAGGAAATATGAATGTGAAGTCGTTCCATAAGCGCAACGGAGGGCTTTCGGATGCGCGCAATTACGGCATTTTTCGGGCGCGCGGCAAGTATATTTTCTTCTGCGATGCGGACGATATCGTGTTCCCTGACGGCATGAGAAAACTGATTGAAAAAGCATCGGAAAATGATGTGGATATTCTTCTTTTTAATGGTGTCGTGATTGATGAAAACGATCACGAAATCACATCTGGTCTCGACCTCATTCTTACCCACAAAGGTCTTCCGGTAAACGGTGAGAAAATCAGCGGTGGGAAACCCGGAAGTAAAAAAATCAGCGGTGGGAAACCCGGAAGTAAAAAGATCGGCGGCGGGAAATCTGACGACGAAAAGATCAGAGGAACTGATGCGATGATCCGCCAGATCCAAGATCACGGAAAAGTCGCAATGACTGCGTGGCTTCGCGCATGCAGACGTGACTTTCTGATGAAGAATGAACTCCTGTTCGAAGAAGGTCTGCTGCACGAGGACGAACTCTGGACGCCGAAGGTGATGACCGCCGCGGGACAAGTGCTTTTCGAGAATGAAAAAGTGTACGGGTACCGGGTGAGGGAAGACTCGATCATGGGCGCGGCGAAGGAGGAGAACCGGAAGCATGCGGAAACGCTGGTGTATGTGATGAATGAACTCTTCATTCACTACGAGACGCGCGTTGCCGATAAGAAGCAGAGAAAGGTCCTGCTTGGAAACTGGGCGTCGGACTATCTGTGGATAATTGCCGCGTACGAAGCCGGTGATTATCGGTGCAGGAAGAAAGTGCCGAAAAAGAAGATCTTCGCGGCGAGTAAAGGATTGAAAAAAAAGATCAAGGGCGCGATGCTCCTGATGTACGGAGTGCGTGTGTACTGCGGACTTTTCCGGGACAGTGCGCGTCGGGATCATAGCGGTGACGGAAGCGGAAAAACCGGGCGGAAGGAGGCGCGGAAATGAAAGTGCTGGTGTATTTTCATGAGCGGTATCTGGCGCCGTCCGGCGGGCCTTCCGGGTATCTTTATAACCTGAAGGCATACAGGGATCAGATCGGCGACGGCGAGATCACGTTCCTCAATCCGAAGGAGTTTCACTCGTCCGGCGCCTTTAAGGTCAGAAACAGACTGCACCACATTTTCGGTTCGGACCGTTCGCTGCCGGAGAACGCCGAGCGGGTAGCACAAGTGTTTTTTGAGAGCGGGCAGAAGGGCCCTTATGACCTCAATGATTTCGATATCGTGCACTTCCACAGCACGGCGGACATGTTCACGCAGAAGAAGAATTTGGAAGACTATAAGGGCAGGGTGGTCCTGACTTCGCATACGCCAAAAGCACCACACCGCGAGCTGATCGAGGATGTCTGCACGCCTGAAGAATACCTGGCGAATAAGGAACTCTTCGACAGTGCGGAGACTTTCGATGAATATGCGTTCACGCGCGCGGACTGTGTGATCTTCCCGTGCAGGGAAGCGGAGGAACCGTACTTCCACACGTGGGAAAAATATGAAGCTTTAAGAGACGAAAAGAAGATCCTCTATCTTCCGACCGGCGCGGGAAAATGTGAGCCGGGAAGAAGCAGGAGTGAGATACGTTCGGAACTGGGAATACCGGATGAACGTTTCGTCATTTCTTTCGTCGGAAGACATAATGAAGTGAAAGGGTATGACCGCCTGATCGCGCTCTTCGGAAAACTCGAAAACGTGACGGTCGTATGCTGCGGAAATAAGGGCCGGATCGACCCGCCGGAGTCGTCTGACTGGATCGAGGTCGGGTGGACGGATGACACGTATTCATATGTGAATGCGTCCGATCTTTTTATCCTGCCGAACCGCGAGACCTACTTCGATCTTGCTCTTCTGGAGACGATGTCGCTCGGAAGAAGCGCGCTCATCTCAAGGACCGGCGGCAACAAGATCTTCGAGGGCATGGAAGACCGCGGGATCTACACATTCGGTTCTGAGGACGAAGCCGTGCGTGCGGTGCAGTTTATAAAGAATGAGGATCCTGCTGTGAAGCGCGAAAAAGAAGCCGCAATGAAAGTGCTTTTCGAGCAGGAATATTCGATGGAAAAGTTCTACGGAAGCTATAAGAAACTGCTTAGCAGGATCGGAAAGGCGTGAGGCGATGGATGCGATGAATGAAAAAACAGCCACAAAGTCTCTCGCCGGAAACGCCGTGTTCTCGGTGATCTACCGGCTTCTGAACATCCTGTTTCCGATGATCAGTTACGGTTATGTCGCGCATGTTCTGACGTCGGAGGGCGTCGGCCGGCACGCAGCGTCCGCGAACAATGTCTCGTACTTCGTGATCCTCGGTTCACTCGGGATCCAGGCCTACGCGACGCGTGAGATCGCGCGCAGAAGAGACGATAAAAAAGCGCGGGACAAGCTCTTTTCGGAGATGCTTATCGTCAACGCGCTCCTGACTTCTTTTGCGATCGTCGTGTTTCTGATCTGCTGGATGTTTGTGCCGCTGTTCCGCGACGAAAAGATGCTCTATCTCATCTGCGCGATCGCCATCGTGACGAACTTCATCAACGTCGACTGGTACTTCCAGGGCACGGAAGATTTTAAGTTCATCGCCATCCGTTCTTTCATTGTAAAAGCACTTTCGCTGGCGGCGATCTTTCTTCTGATCCGCACGTCGGACGACCTTTATAAGTATGCCCTGATCTGTGTGTTTGCCAATGGCGCGAACCACCTGCTCAACGTGATCCGCGCATGCCGCTCGGCGAGGTTTCAGCTCCGCGGCACGAGCCTTCGGCCGCACATCCGGTCGCTCGTTTTTCTCGCGCTCTGCACCGTGTCGACGGAACTCTACGCGAGGATGGACATCACGATGCTCGACATCATGGACAAGCACTCGACTGTCGCGTATTATTCATCTGCTCAGAAGATCATTACGATGGCGGTGACCACGGTCATCGCGATCACAGCGGTGTTTCTTCCGAGACTGAGTTATTACTACGAAAACGATCGGAAAGAATTCAAGCGGCTCACCAAACTCGGCACAAAAATGATGACGTTCCTTTCGATTCCGATGTGCCTCGGGATCATCGCGCTTTCGTATCCGCTGATCTCGGTGTGGCTCGGTTCTGAATATACCGACGCCGTCCCGTGCCTGATCATCCTCGCATTCATGATCCCGCTGAAGAGCATCGGCGACATCGTCTGCTACCAGGTCATGATGTGCGCGGGAAGAGAATTCTATCTCATGATTGCCTACATGATCACGCTCGGCGTCAACTTCGTAAACAACCTGATCCTGATCCCGCGCTACGGTGCTTTTGGAGCATCGGCGGCATCGCTTATCTCCGAGATCATCGTGTTCGTGATCGTCTTCGTTGAATCAAGAAAGTATCTGGTGGAAGCCGCCTGATTCGCATGGCAAAATCTGCGCCGTGGGCGCAGTTTGCTGAGGCTTACTCTTTTTTTATCCTGGCTTACGGCTTTTTCTGCATCGAGGCGAGGGCCGTGAGGAAGCGCTGGCGGATGACATGATCCGGATCGTCGCCGAGCACGGGGAGCATCTCCGGGAAGATGATACCGCCGGCCATCGTCGGATGTCCGCCGCCGTCACCGATGCCTGCGAGTGCGAGCTGCACCCAGTCGCCGGACATAAATCCCGGCACCTCGGAACGGATCGAGAACTTGAGTCCGCCGTTTCTGTCAGCGTATACGACCGAGAGCACGACACAGTCCAGCGAAAGAATGAAGTTCGACACCATCGCGATCAGACGGTCGGGGCAATCGAAAGGAATGTGCACGAACCCGACGCCGTCACTTGTGACGAAGTTCTGGATCGCCGCGCCGTATGCACGCAGATCATCGACCTCGAGTTCGTTACTGTCAAAGCGCGCGATCAGCGTCGGATCGGCGAGAGAATTCAGCACGGAAAAAGCATCGATATCCGCGTCTTTGACGCCTGTCGTGAAGTTCTGCGTATCGACCTTGATGCCGTAGAGGAGCGCAGTCGCGACATTCGCCGGGATCTCGATATTGTTCTCCTTAAAGTAACTGAAAACGATCGTTGCGCAGGCGCCGACAATGCGGTGGTCGATGAAAGGATATTCGTACTCGGTGACCCACGGGTGATGGTCGATGCACGCGATCTCCGTGCCGACCATGTCGGTGAAATTCGCGTTGTTTTTCTGACCGTCGACGTTGATGACCAGGTCTTCCTCGGTGCCGGTATAGTCGGCTGAAGCCGTCAGTTTGACGCCGAGCTCCTCGCTCATCAGGCGGAGCGTGACTCGGTCAAACTTTCCGAAATAAACGATCTCGGAAGGTATCCCGCGGAGGCCCAGAAGATACTGAAGTCCGAAGGCTGCCGACACCGCATCCGGGTCCGGAAAATCGTGCGTCTGGATGACGACTTTGTGGCCGCCGAGTCTCTCTTTAATGATTGATGTTAATTCGTCCAACTTTGTCATAGCCGTTATCCCCCTCAGCATTGACGTGTGAAAACATGAATCCCCTTATGGTCTGATTATATCATGGTTTGCAGATGCGTGCGGGGTGAGTGCTTTTCAAGGGGAAATAAAGAAAAGATAGTTTCACGTGTCGGTTTTCGAGGTCGCAATCACGGGAAATCGCTTTTTTCGTGAAAACCCTTGACGAAAATGAGGGGGCTCTTCACGGGAAATTGTAATTATAGAGAAAACCCTTGATGAAAATGGAAAAGTTTTTCAAGGGAAAATTCAATAAACGGGAAAGACCCTGACGCGCCAAGGTAAAATCAACACGTGAAAATGACGTTTTTGCGGTTTCCCTTGAGTAACTGCTTTTGGAGCATCAAGGGAAATCACGATAACAGGAAATAACCCCGATGGATTTCTGAATTCTCCCCAACTCATGTTCGCGATGTGGTAGAATACTTACCATGAAACAGATCATCACTATTCAGCATACGCAGTCCGTGCACCACACCAACGGGATGGTGGGCTCGTGGACGGACTGGGACCTGACCGGCCTCGGGAGACAGCAGGCGGACAATATCGGGAAGAAGCTTCAAGCTGAGCTGCTCGAAAAGCACTCATCCGCTTCGGCCCCGAAGTCTTCTGACGCGCCCGCGTCCGACGCGTCCGATGATTCCGCCCGAAAAGCACTGGTCATGTATTCGTCCGATCTTAAGCGCGCGAAGCAGACCGCGGAGATTGTCGGCAAGTACCTCGGATTAGAGCCGATCCTTAAGCAGGAACTCAGAGAGAGAAATCTCGGCAAGTGCTGCGGCAAATCGGTACAGTGGCTGAAGGAAAACATCGAGCACGATGAGGTCACGGTCGACGACCGCCTTTTCTCCGACGGCGAGAGCAGAAGAGACGCGTGGAACCGCCTGAAGCCCTGTTTTGACAGCATCATGGAAGACCCCGCGGAGACGGTCATCGTCGTTGCGCACGGGGACATCCTCAGTTCATTTTATGCGATGTTTCTGGGATTGCAGGTGGAGCAGTACGATGTCGCGGACATGCACGGATATGCCGGCGGCGTGTCGCAGCTCATGATCTGGGACAACGGCAAGCGCTGCATCAAGCGCCTCAGCGACATGTCGTACGTTAGCGGCAATTAAACCCAAGCCTGCGCCGGCCTCTCCCCGAATAATAATCGATAATCACACTCGCGCCCGCAAGGTACGCCGTTCGTTAATCACACCCCGCGCCAGAAGAGTTCTCTTACGTTGTGCTCTTCGTTGAACTTGCCCTCGAAGACCTCGTCCTCAGAAAGATCCTCCGCCTCACTTTTCTCGATCAGCTTCTGACGGAAATCCGAGCGGTCCTCTATGTCCATCGGGAACGTGTAAATGTAGTATGCGTTGTCCTCATCGCTTATCACAAAATCGATGTTGAAGCGGTCGAGCTCGAATCCTTCTTCCTCTTCGTATTCGCTCTTGTAATCGGGATCGTACGGGACGCCCAGACGGTCGAGCGCATACTGCGCGTATGGCGGCAGCCACGTGCTTCCGATGGCGAACTGCACGATATCAACCAGCGGGAAGATCTCCTTGCCGGGAAGAATAAAATAGCTCTCTGTGAGAATGACCGTCGTCTTCGGATCGGACTTGTCGATCCAGTACGCATCGATCTCGCCGGACAGTTCCTCCACAAGCTCATCGCGCCCGATTTCCACGATCCGGTCCTGAAAATACGAAGACGCATCCGCCTCATCTTTCTTTCCGAAAAGTTTCTTGAAAAAGCCTTTTTCCTCGTCGTGCTCATGGCCGTAGATGCCGCGCTTTTCCGACTGCAGGATCGTATCAATGTCCACTTTATCGATCTTCATAATAACAACCCCCGTGATGCTTCCCGCAAAAAGGGAACGCTGCCAATCACTACTAAGGTTATTTTACCACCTTTTTCTTTGCAAAAGCACTTGCGACGAGATCATAAACAACGACGGCGACAACGAGCATGACAACTGCGGCGATACCATCGGTGACGGAGTGCTGCTTCAGGAAGCACGTTGCCATGCAGATCGCGACCGTCAGAAGGACAGTAAAAATCCGGAACAGCGTGTTCTTAAAGAGCGCGCATTTGCCGATGAAAACGCCGTAGCAGAGCACGAGCGTATCGTACACGTGAATGCTTGGGAACACATTCGTCGGCGTGTCGATACTGTAGAGGTAGCGGACCATTTTGCTGCAGATATCGTTGCCGGGAACCTCGTCCGGACGCAGGAACAGCCTGGTCGGGAAAATTGCGGAAATGATGATAAAAAGACTCATGCCGATCATGAGAAGACGGGTGATCCTGGTGAATGCTTTTTCATCCGTAAACAGCGCCCACAGGCAGACGAACGGGATCCACGGAAACCACATGACATACGGAATAATGAACGCGGGAATGAACGGAATATCGTGGTCGATCGCGATCTCCGGCACGTAGTACGAACTCGCGTCGATGCTCTCGACGAGGAAGAAAAACACCATGTAGATCGTGATAAAAACCACCATCGGAAGAACGAGTTTCAGCTTCTTCTTAAAGTCTACTTTCATACTTCTTTTTCATACCCTTCCTATGCGCGAAAAGCACTTGCCCCATGCCTGGGATCACCGCACCCACACCCCGGGTACCGGTGCTTTTCGAGCCGTGTATTATTAGAGAACAATCGCCGATGGATGTCAAGTCGTGCGGCGGTTATAACGATGATCACTCGACCTGGTACTTCATTCAGAGATATTCTCTGGGAAAGTGGCAGGAGCCCGAAAGAGGCGAGAATCCGTGCAGTATAGAAAACGAGGATTGAGAAGAATTTCTCCCGTCCAATTGCAGAGCGGAAAAGAAATATCATGACCTATCGCGTCGAGTTGGAAGATGTACACATCATGCCCGAATCCGTACAATAAATATATGGCAGGCTAATAGTAAATCTTTTAACAAAGGAGACAATGGGGTTATGAAAACTAAACATTCTAGGGCAAAAGCACTCGCCGCGTGCATGAGTGCTTTTTGCGTAATGACGGCTTCCTGGGGCCTCGGCGGATACGCGGCAAGTGTCTGCGCCGACTCGGGTAACGGCGTCCAGCTCGAGCCAAGTCCGGAGTCGCACATCATCGATTCGAAGCTCTTTCCGGACGATGATTTCAGAGCGTATGTCTGCGAGAAGATCGATAAGGATCAGGATGGGTACCTGACGATCGACGAAGCTCTCGCGGTCACCAACATCAAGTCTGAGTTCGGCTCGATCAAGTCCCTGAGAGGCATCCAGTTCTTCCGCAATCTGAGAACCGTTGAGGTGCGCCACAATGAGATCAGCGAGCTGGATATTTCCGGCATGCCGGAGCTCACATGGCTCGATGTTTCGAACAACGGAATGGTGTCGCTTAATGTCACTAACTGTCCGAAGCTTTCGACGCTGTACTGCAGCAGAAATGAACTGACATCTCTCGACCTTACCGGGGATGCGAAGATGTCCACGCTTCACTGTGATAACAATCACCTGACAGAGCTGGATGTGTCGCCGTGCACGAATCTGCACACACTTTGGTGCGATTATAATGATCTGTCGATGCTGGTCATCCTGAACATGCCGCGTCTGACAAATCTCGACTGTGATCACAATCCGAACATGGAGTGGCTGATCGTCTGCGGATGCAATAATCTGTCGAACGTCTATACACCGGACTGCAATCTGAAAGAGATGCTCCTCTTCGGAAATCCGAATCTGTACGCGCTGTATTGCTTCAACAACCAGCTGGACAAACTCGGTGTCTTCAATGAACTCGACGAGAGCGTTCATCTCTGGAACGCAGTCAATGGCCGCTTCATCGACCTCGGAAATGGAAGAGTTGCTTATTCCGAGGAAGGCGGTCCCGGATACATCGTTGCAGATCCGGATATGCCGGTCGTGACGGACTTCTCACAGTTTGTGCTCTCTGAGCCGCTGCCGGTCGATATTCCGAAACTCAGCCAGATCCCGGTCGCAACGCCGACACCTACGCCGGTACCGACTGCGACGCCGACTCCGGTTCCTACGGCAACTCCCACGCCGACTCCGGTGCCGACAGCAACACCTACTCCTACGCCTACTCCGAAGCCGACAGCAACACCGACACCTACTCCGGTGCCGTCGAATGTCTACACCGGAAGCATGGCAGGAAGGACTTACCGTCTCAGCGCTTCGAACGGCTGGACCGTGACCTATAACGGTAACAACACCTACACGTTCACGCACGCGGCAAACGGCACGGTCGTCTTCCAGGTGTGCAACTGGGGCTATCCGGTATTCGTCCTGAACAATCCGGGCGCCACGAGCTTCCTCCGCAACAAAGGCATCTACTGGGGCGGCTGGCGTCAGGACCTCATCCAGGCCAGAAGCAGTGATCTGACCGCTGTCTGGTACCAGATGGGCATCCGGATCGAAGTTCTCTAAAAGAACTGCCGAAAGATAATTGAAGCTAAACGGTGATTTCGCTATTAGCCGGAATTGCCACAGCCCCCGGGGCCTTACGCGGCTTCGGGGGCTTTTTCTATGCTCGAAAAGCACTGCGGCGCGAGGATTCTGCACCACGGCGGGGCAGAAGTGCTTTTCGCGAAGAAAAAACCGCATTTTACCCTCTTTGCGCGTTATATATAGGAAAAATAAACGATCTTTTATGCATGTAATTTTTGACGTGATTTCTGTAATTTTCTAATGTGCATGTCGCAATTTGCGACGTTATAATGTAGCCATAATCAATCAAGCGGTACACAGTACCAAGAAAGGCGGTAACAATATGGCACTTATTCAGGTAACTCCGGATCTTCTTAATGGAAAGGCAACAGAACTTCGCGGAATCAAAGACGAACACGATCAGGCAATGGCAAGAATGAGATCTCTTATCCTCGGTCTGAACGACATTTGGAAAGGTGATGCTCAGAGTGCATTCGTAGCAAAGTATGAAAGCATGCAGGGAACATTCACAGCGTTTTCTCAGATGATCGATGACTACGCAACGCTGATGAACACAACAGCTGCGAAGATGCAGGAGAGCGACTCCACACTCGCAGGCTCGATCAGCGGTTTCGGATCCTGATGATGATAAGTCGGCAGGAGAAGGAAAGAGTCTCCTGCCGGCTTTTCCGATTAAATTTCTAAGAGGTGAAATATGAGTAAGTTAGTTCTTACGGCAGACCAGATCTTCGCACTCGCATACAAGCTGGACGCCAAGTATTTAGATTACTATTACATCTCTCTTTCCAATCGTGATGACAGAAACAACTTATGGCTGATCGATGTTACCAATGAGCTCGTCGCTGAGGGAAAACTCGAAGAAGACTTTTCCGGTAATACGACGATCGGTCCCGAATTGGAAGAGCTGATCAGACCACTGTACTTCGGTACAAAGGAATCTTCTCTCGACATCGACATCTTCGGTGAAGACGAGGATAACAGAGGATACAGATTCCACTTCCTGGACGACAGGATCACCATGGCAAAGAAGGTCGAAGGCGGATTTGAGATCTCCGATATCAGTTCAGAAGATATCCGGAACATCGTCTCCTCCATTCTCCCTTCCGAGTACGCGGCAGAGTCCGAGAAAGCTTATATCGAATACGATGAAAGCACTGTTTCCCGGATCTTTGTAGTCAAGAACACAGAAGTAAATACGAAGAATACCGTAGCCACATTCGTCGAGACTGACGGTGTCGTCTACGAAGAAGATACAGATAACACGATCTACTCGATGTCCGGTGAAGACTTCGGGGAGAAACTTTATAAGATTTTAGCGGAGGTCTGATATGGCATACGTAGATCAAAACGGTTTGGTAATGATCGATGAGATGGAAGCTTCCGCAGATGTGAGAAAGCTGAACGCGGCAAAGGAATCCCTCGTTGAAGCACTGGCGGTCATTAACAACATAGCAGCAATCAACAGTGCTTTTAAGGGCGAAGCGGCCATGACCATCGAGACAACAGTAGTTGACCTGATGAAGAAGGTAGACACGCAGAAGGCAGCGATCGAAAAAGAGATCATGATTATTAACCAGGTCATCGAGAAGTACAAAACCATCGATGCCAACGTGAAGAATCAGATCAACTCTTCGCTGAAGTGAGGTGATGATCATGGGAATAATTACAGATGGACTTAACAGTCAGATACAGAGTAATAAGCAGAAGATGAATCAGTATGAAGCTGATTTGGAGAAGTATCAGCAGGCCGTGGAAGATGCGAAAAAAGCCAAAGATCTATTTCGACAGTCTGCTTCTAACATGAATAAAATGATCCTGGAAACAGATGGTGTATTTCAAGGCTCCGCAGCAACGATGTTCGCCGGAAAACTGACGATATATAACAAATCAGTAAAGGCTATGGTCTCTATCATGGAAAAGCGGATCAAAGCATTTGAAAAACGCATAAGCGAGATTGAGGGACAGAAGAAATGGTGTAACGTTTGGACGAATATAATGTCAGGACTGATGTCATCTCTCAAATTCCTTGGCTTTTGATATGTGAGGTGACTTTATGCTTACACAGGTTAATACAGATGAATTAAGAAGAATTGCACTTCTTTCTAACGATGCAGCAGTGAAAATGAATGATTCGAATACCGTCATCAGCACAGTCGTATCCAAGCATGATTGGAAGTGCCCGGAGCGTGTATCGATCGATGAGGCTCTCGAAACTCTCAAGGCGAATTCGGCTGTTCTGAATACGGTGTTTGAAGACTTCTCCACCAAGATTATTGAATTGGCCAATAGTTTTACAGAAAGCATTAATAATCAGATTCGTGATGATATTGAATGTGGTGAAGAAATAGCTGAAATCATCAATATGTTATCTTTCGGCGGTACTACAGCTAGAGTGTCTGGCGGGATGAACACATCGGGGCTTACAAACGCATTGAAAACATCCGCTATGAATGAGTCTAACATTGTTTCTTTACAGGGTGCATCCAGCCGGATCAACATTATGGACTTCTCATTGTTTCGAAATGAACTGTGATGTGAGAAAGCTTTGTAATATGAGGTGACATTATGAGTGAAAAAACTGTAGTAATAAATGTTGAATATTTTAACGGACTGGCTGCGAGATACAGATCAAATTTCAGTGCAGTAGACTCAGCTATTACCTATGCGAAAAAGACACAGAATGTGGGATTGACTTCTTTTGATCTTTTTAAATTCTACGCGTCTGTAATTAAGAATTATCATACAAGCTTTGAGTATGACATTACATGCATTTCTTCGGTTTTTGCAGAGGCAGATGAAGAGATGAGAAAAAGAGCAGAGGAACTTATCGGCAAGGATATCATCGATAGAGTATCTAATGGCGAGTCAATTGTTGTTACTTATTATAATCTTAAGCCGGATCTTAAAGAACCTCGTCAGCTCGACCATACTCAGTATGGGTATACAACAGATAAGGGCGGCAATCTGGTATATGATCATCCCGTCGAACTGGAAGAGTATCTTTATCGTGATCAGGGTTCTGCTTACCCGAATACAATCACAGGAACATGTGGACTTTGCGCTTGTGCTAACATTTTGCGAATGGCGGGTGTGAATTACGATGAGAAACAGATGGTTGACTACGCCGTTGAGCATGGACTGTGCGGAACCGGAGATCCAAACCCAGGAGCAAATGGAGGTACCTTCAATAGTGATATACAAGAGTTGTTGACTTCTCATGGTGTTCCTGCTCATACTGAAAGTACTCCGTCGGTAGGCGGTTATTGTACGAAAGAGACTATTGACAAAATAGCAAGCAATGTTGAGAATGGCAAAGGAGTTGTAATTGGTGTTTGGGCATATGCTTTGTGGCCCAATAAAAGTGGTGCAAGAGATGGAGCCCATGCTATCGTTGTTACGAGTGTTGTAAAAGATAGTGCTGGAAGTATCAAAGGCTTTTATGTTTGCGATTCTAATGCAAATAAACCAAGTTATTATTCCGCGGACAAGTTGCAGAATGCATTGATGGACGATGGCATGGTGGTTACTGATTCCCCGATTCGTTAATTGTGGAGGTAAGAGATGAAAACATTAAGAGAAATCGAATCAACTATTTTCAAGACGGATTGTAAGGAATGTATACGTTACGGATGGAATCGATCTCAGCCAATCCTTACAAAAGATGAGAATGGATCTTTGATTGATAATTTCTTTTCCTATGCGGAAAATATAACCAGTGATTCATTTTCGACACCTTTGGTAGTCTTTGGCATATATGCTGAAGAGCCGAAAACAGCTTATAAGAATTGGATTCCAAAAGAAGAACACAAAACAATCAAGAATCCGAATGGACCAGTCGAAGGCGCATCTGTAAGCAAGGCATACGCTCGTTATGAAGAGATCTATCCTGAGGTAAGAGAATGTGCTTTCTCTGACAATTGCACGGATGAGCAGAAGGCGATGGTGAAGGAGTATGTTTCCTGCCTTGAGAAGTTCTCGGGTCCGGTGGTATGGAAGTACTATCTTGAACTGTTCCCGTCATTCTTCGAGTGGGCGGACAGTCTCGGCTGATCGGCTTCAGATAATACAACTGAATATATCAAGAACAGAAGGAACTGTCTCAGCAATGAGGCAGTTCTTTTTTATTTTGTGACCGGCGGAAGTGCGCTTTGATATAAGAACGTGATTTTGAGCTGTTTTATATCAATAAATTCAGGGCTCGATTGATATAAGAAGACCAAAGTTGATAGTTTTATATCAATTTTGGACACCGAATGTGACTGTCCATTGATATAAGAACCCGAGTACAAGTGCTTTTATATCAATAGGACCTTCGAAAATTGATATAAAAGCACTATTTTCTGCGAGTTTATATCAATCGGACAGGGAAATCATTGATATAAAATAACCGTTTTTCGCCTTCTTATATCAATAACGGAAAACTACCTTCTCAACAGGCGGCAGGCGGCTCTTTTGTCGGGAAGGAATCCCCCTATACGCCGCAATTTGAGGCATTCCCTTTGTTTATCAAAGTAAAAATTTTTCGGAATTTTGCAACAGAATTCAAAACGCGAACGTCTTATTTGTAACAGTGCTTTTCCGGTGGAGGCCGGAAAAGAATACGGAGGTGAAAGTGTATGAAAAGAAAAATTATCGCAGTATTGATGGCAGCAACGATTTTTACAGGCGCGATCGCGACATCGTGCAAGAAGATGGACAGTGCCAAGGCCGAGGCGACCCGCATCAAGGAACATAACGATGCGATTGGAACTGTGGAGGCGGAGATCGAACCGCTTATTGGAAATCGGTCCGCAGAGGCAACCTCAGGTGCCGATTCGGCTTTGGGCAGAGAAGCGACGGAAGCCAGTCAGGAAACTGAGCAGGATTTCAACACGGAAGAATACAACGTGATCAAAGAAAACAGTTTTGTGAAGGTCGCGGATGCTCCGCTTTCGACCTTTGCGGCGGATGTTGACACCGGCACTTACTGCAATCTCAGAAGAATGATCAACGGCGGATGGGATCTGAAGAATCTGGCCGGAGCGATCCGTACCGAAGAGATGGTCAACTATTTCGATTACAAAGTGGAAAGCACTGATAATGTTTTCAGTGTGCAGTACTCGGTCGGCGACTGCCCGTGGACGGAAGGTCACAAGCTTCTTTTCATGACAATGCAGGCAAACAGTGAGCAGAATGTTCCGAACGAAGGCAACAATTTCGTATACCTGATCGATTCGTCCGGATCAATGAACGTGGAAGATAAGATGCCTCTCGTAAAAGAGAGCTTCAAACTTCTGGCCAGTACGCTGGGTCCGAAGGACCGTATCTCGATCGTCACATATTCCGGTTCTTATGAGACGCTCCTTGAGGGTTCGAATGATTACAATGAGATCTGCGCGGCACTCGACAGTATCAGTGCCCAGGGTGGAACAAACGGTTCCGGCGGTATTACTTCCGCGTATGAATGCGCAATGAAGAATTTTATCAAGGACGGCAACAACCGCGTTATCATCGCATCGGACGGTGACATGAATCTCGGCATCACAAGCCAGAGCGGCCTTGTTGATCTCATCAAAGAGAAGAAGGAATCCGGTGTCTTCCTGACAGTTCTCGGATTCGGTTCAGGTAACTACAGCGACGCGAACATGGAATCGATCGCGGACGCCGGCAACGGAAACTATTTCTACATCGACTCGATCGCAGAAGCGGAGAGAGTGCTTTGCGAGAAGCTGAAGCAGACCACTGTTACGGTTGCGAAGGACGTTAAGTTCCAGGTCGAGTTCAACCCCGCAGAAGTTTATGAATACAGACAGATCGGATACGAGAACCGCCAGATGTCGGCAAGTGATTTTGAAGACGACACGAAGGACGGCGGCGAGATCGGTGCCGGCGCACAGGTCACAGTCTGCTACGAGATCGTGCCGGCGGGCGAAGGTCAGGACAATGGAAACGGTCTGAAGTATCAGGATACGCAGCTGAATGATAATGCGGGATCCGGCGAGCTCTGCACCGTGGCTGTAAGATACAAGGAGCCGACTGCGGACGAGAGCAAACTGCTTGAGTACCCGCTCGTGGATAACGGCATCAGCAGCAAAGAAGACTTTAACTTTATCTGCGGCGTAATCGAGACTTCCCTCGTTCTCCGCAACAGCGAATACAAGGGCTCTGCAACATACGATTCCGCATATCAGCTCGCGAAGTCCGGTACGCTGAATAACCAGTACAGAGAAGAGTTCTGCGAACTGCTCAAGAAGCTCGGCGCAGACGGCTGACTCAGCACTCTATTTCTGATCGGAAAGATACTTCATGTACTCTTCCGTGTAAGTGTAAAACGCGATCTGGGATGTGATCTGTTTTTCCGGATCCTTTGATAAGACGGGCAGGGCGACGCTCTGCCCGTTTTTCCAGTTGACTGCGAAGATGTATCCGCCGAGATTTACAGTCAGCGTAGGACCCGCGTAAGTGGGCTGGTCGAGAAGCGACGGCGTCCACGGTTTCTTCTTGCCGCGCGGTGTTTTCGGCAGGATCAGAAAACGGTCTTCCGTCTCCACACAGAGGTCCTTTTCGACATACATGCCGGCGCTGAAAGTGCCGTCTTTATTCAGAGATCGGCATTCGAAGATCGTCTTTCTGATCGTGTTGCCGTCGAAGTACACTTCCGTGCGTTTGTGGGAATTGTGCGTCACCGAAAACCTGACTTCCTTGTGCCAGGCGGGATCCAGATCGGCAAGACCGTAGCAGTGGCGCATCCGGTTATCGAGTTCGATGATGTGTATTCCCTCGGTAAAAGCACTTTCCGCGCGGCTGACCGGGGACTTGTCGTCTTTTCCATTTCCGTAAATGTCATTCATGGACACGTCTTTACTGTCGGCGTCCAGCGCCTCAAGAACAGAAGCAGGGAAGATGTCTGCAAGTGCTTTTCGATCGACACCATGCTTGCCGCGCCAGAAGAAAAGCGGGTAGAAGAGTTCGGTCTCGATGCCCTGGAAACCCCAGTCCCCGATGGGTGTGTACTTCTCGGAAAAACCTCTCTGCTCGGGTGTCTGAAGGACTCCGCAGACAGAAAGGACACCGAGGATCACGTTGATCTCGTTGCCGGTGGCGTGAATCATCTTCGACCGCGTGATCAGCTTCTGAAGTGCAGTATAGTTGTTATGCTCCGCCATGCTTTCGGCGAGTTTGAGGATGCTGACGAGAAGGCTGATGTCCTCGTTCGAGTAAGTGACCTTCGGAAGTTCGCGGAACTGCTTGAGGTCGAAGAGCGCATAATCCGCGCGCTGGATGAGTCCGATCGTATCCTTCTGCGGGTAGTAAAGCGCATATCTGGAAAAAGAATCCTCGATGTGGCATTTGCCGTCCTTATCGAACTCCATACCGCAAACCGGACAGGCTTTTTCAGTGCCCATGCGGCCAGGCAGGCGCACAGCTTCGGCCGAGTGCTTCGTAAGATTCTTCGCGAAAAGATAGCTCGCGAGTGCGGTTCTGTACTGGTTCTTGCCGGTCGAAAGACTGTAGAGGAATCCGTTGACGGCATCGCTCAATTCCATCGATTTCTGCAACTTAAGAAGCTCGCCGATCACCTCGTCGTGATCGCGGAAAGAAGGCGCGGTCAGGATGCCCTTCAGCATGGCTTTCCGGAAATACAGGGAGTAGTCGATATTCTTGTGGTAGGACTTCTTCGGCTCATAGCCGAACATCTTGTCCATCGCTTCGTGAAAAGACGTCGAGGGCGAAAGCCCCAAAAGCTTGTTGTCCGATTCCGTCCAGCGCTTCTCGTAGTAGTCGTGCCAGTACTGGTTATAGTAGTCCCGCAGATACTTTCGGGCCTCGCTCGTCGTGTAGTCCATAGATCCCCCAATCAAAGCCATCCGTGTAAAGTGTCAGTGCTTTTAGTATAGCAGAATCAGCGCGAAAAGCACTGCTCCGCCTCCCCGGCCCGGCGCTCCTCCTGACTCGATCTCTTCCCCTGCCCGGCGCTCCTCCTGACTCGATCTCTTCCCCGGCCCGTCCATTGCCGTCGAGCCGCGCGCGTAATTGCTTTTGGTATAGCGAGGTATATAATGGAAGAAGGGAAATGAAACAACGGGATTTTCAACAACGGAAAACCGGTTGATAGGTAATGGGGGAGAAGAATCATGTACGATGACAGCACATACAGATCGCCGATGATCGTGAACGGCCGCTCCGGCAACGAAGTCGTAGAAGCGAATTTTAAGATCAGTGACCTGAAAAACCAGCTCGCGGAGATGGAAGTGAAGATCCAGGTCCTGTACAGCATACTGTGTGACAAGGGAATCAGCCCCGAGACTTTTGAAGCGAAGATCGAAGAGATCATGAAAGGAAAAACGGAAAATCCGCCGGCGCAGAAGCAGCTGAGGACCTGTCCGGAATGCGGCAAGGCGGTCAAGCCGTCTGCCGATAATCCACTTCTCGGACGCTGCATGTTCTGCGGGGCGAAAGTTCCGTATTATCCGTCGTTTGAGTGAGCGGCTCGCTAATCAGCCGAGCGGCCCATCTCAGATTGTTTGCCGACCAGATTGCTCACCGCCCGGCTTATTTGCTTGTCTGCTTATTTTCCGATCAGCGGGATCTCGAAGGAGATGCAATAGTCCGCAGCTTTAATCTTCTGCATGTAGAAGGAGGTTCCGTTTCCTTCCATGCGGAGTGACCAGAGTCCTCTGTCTCTGCCGTCAAAAGCGATGGTGTATCCTTCTGACTCGAGTCTTGCCAGGATCTTTTCGGCAAGCTCTTCGGCAAAAGCTTCATCCTCGATGGATACCTCCAGATGGACTCGGGACAGCAGGCTGCCGCCGTCAAACACCGGATCTGCCTGCATGCTGGAGAAAACGGAGATCCTGCCGATATAACGGTTTACGTGTGAATTCCCGCTGAATAACCAGGAAAACTTATCGCCTTTGTCGAAGATGGTAAATTCGTCTTCGGAAACAATGATCCTCTCACGGTAATCGTCAAATCTGTCACCCGATGAGATATCGGCGGTCTTCCACAGATTGTCGATCATCTCATCCGCCGTCATCCCGTCCATGTTGATAAGGATCGAATCTTCATCAATCTTCTGAGCCGGCTTCGTCTCCTCCTCAACCGGATCTGTATCTGTTTCTATCGGATACTCCCAATTGCTGTCATCAGGATCGATGCCATGGGCTTTCTTGAAATCCGAGAAATAGACACCCGACGATTTCGTTGTTTTTGTATCACCTTTCTTATCTTCTCCACAGCCCGTAAACCCGATGGCCATTCCTACTGCGAATACTGCTGCAACACTTCTGATAATAACGTTCTTTTTCATAAAACTATTCCTCCTTGTTTTGCGCATCTACTCTATAAACAATCGAGCGAGGCGAATTATTGGGTGGTTGGGAAAAATATTTCAAGTTTTTTCCGACGGGCTAATAAAAACCTGCCTCTGCGAGGTCAAATTAGTAAGAAACAAGAGGAGGTCTGTTCTGTGAAATCGAAAAATCTCGCATCTATAATTCTTGCATCTGCGCTGCTTCTTATGACCACGTCTTGCGCAAAAGAACCGAAAGAATCATCCATATCGGCGTCTGATTCCTTGAGGGGAGCCGCGACCGAGCTCACATCGGAATCGGCTTCTGAAGCCATCCCGGATTCTTCTTCGGACAATTCTTCGAAGGACGCTACTAACGACACAGCGAACCCGATCACACAAATAGAGATGCCGAATGTGATGGGCATGCACTATAAGGATGCCACGGATCTGCTGAAAGAGAAGCTGAAAGCCGCCGGTTACACGGATGTCACTGTTTCGCTGGGATGGGCCTGGGGCAACGGCGATATGAAAAAAACATTCACGGTCATCGGTCAGGAACCCGCAGCCGGTACGCTCCTCGACACAAGCTCCTCATCGATCTGCGTCATTATCTATGCCCAGGAATACGGAATCGAATAGTGCTTTTCCCTAAGCGGTACCCCCTTATGCAAGCTCCTTCAGAAAAACGAAAGGGAAAAGAAGAAAAGGAAAAGCCCCGTGGCCTTAAAACCATGGGGCTTTTTCTTTGGAGCCGATTGCGAGACTCGAACTCGCGACCTGCTGATTACAAATGGAGGAATCGGCGTTTTATAGGTTCTTAAGGGTTTGCTTTTGATGTAGTAATTGCAGGCGTTTGCTGGCTTGATGCAAACAAATGTTCTTGCTAATTCTTATAGGTTTTTGGGTAAATAGTTACCAAATAGTTACCAGCTCCGACCTGCTGATTCTGCTATGATTACAAAAAATCTTGAGCTTATTTCACGACAAAAAACTTTCCCAAATGAAAAAAACGTCCGTGATTGAGAGGCAATCTTGGGACAAGAACATGCTCAATCACTGGCAGATGATTCCGAGTTAAAAATCCCGTCAAGATTATTGATGGCTCTCGTTTTTGCTTCCTCTTGCGTATTCGCATATACATTCATTACCAGTGCAGGCGAACTGTGGCCAAGAAGTGCAGCGGCGGTTCGTGCATCAGTTCCATTAGCGATCAAGATACTCGCAAAAGTGTGCCTTAATCCATGAACTGTTACATGAGGTACCTCACACCACACAAGGAATTTGTTCAGCCAATCTCTCAGGGTGCTGTCAAATACAGGTTTTCCATCCCAAGTCGTGAACAGTTTTGCCCGATCTCCCTTGTTACCCTGATACAGTTCGTCAAGTCTTTCTATCTCCTCATTCTGCCATACTTTATATGCCTTAATTTCTTTAATGAGGTTGTCAGAGATAGGAATGGAACGCACAGAAGTCTTGCTCTTGGGGGAGCTTTCGATCATTCCTTCTCCGGGAATGTATTGAGAGGTTCTGTTGATTGAGATCATATGCTTTTCCAGGTTTATATCTCGCCATTCAAGGCCGGCTGCTTCTGCTTCGCGTATGCCGGTGTTCAATACAAGAAGAATAAACAGTCTTGCCCGATTATCAGAGTATTCGGGAAGCTTCGTGATGATCTTCTTTACATCTTCAAGTTGAAGAGCTTGAACATCAGATTGTGGTTTGGAGGGGGCTTTGACGCGTTTGCAAGGATTCTCGTCAATGATCTCCCATTCATATGCTTTTCCGAGGATCGCGGATAACGTGCGGAACCAGCTGCCTGCGGTATTACGTGACAGATCTTCTTCTTTGCCATCTCGCCGATCCAGACTTGATAACCAGCCCCTAATATCTAGTGGCGTGATATTGTTGATGGGCATATCACCGAAGTAGGGGATAAGCCGATTCTCAATGACGATCTTATAACCGCTGGCGGTTTTCGGTTTTAATGTATCAAGATGGGTCTTGTAATACAGATCGAAACAGAAACTCTTGAAAGTCATCTTGGTGTATTTAATGTTTGCACCACCTTTGACTTTGCGCTCAAAAGCTTCGGCGAACTCGAGCACAGCCTTTTGTTCCTGTTTGGATGTCATGCCTTTGGGTGGGGTATATGTAGAAGTACGAAACTTATGCTTTCCGTTCTCATAACCGATGCTTACATAAACCTTGTATGAGTTATTCCTTTTTTGAATATGCATAGCACGCCTCCCTTCCTCGCGAAAAGAGTTGATAGTCAGTTTTTCAGGCCGTGGCCTTTACATCCTAATTCTAAAGAAGGAACTGTCCCAATATTGACCCAGTAAAAAGTGGGGGAGCTGCTTTAATTGTATATTTAAACTGGATTTTTTCTGTATTTTTAGTCTTACAAACTGAAGATTTAGTTTTACAAAT